>JAABUT010000123.1_pt1 | contig 141888 bp, 140 predicted proteins | sample 5559281 | NCBI WGS metagenome assembly JAABUT01 (sample SAMN10711880, study PRJNA513359) | rock metagenome | isolation source: Antarctica rocks | place: Antarctica: Victoria Land, Ricker Hills nord | collected 2016-01-04 | reverse complement strand
AAGCGCTTTACCTCGCCGATGGATCGGCTAAAAGGGAATATGATAATCTGAAAGAAAACGGTTATTACACAAATGTTATAGCGGGTAATATCAGTCAGAAAATTCAGGTGGACAGTGTAGCAATACAAATTACTAATTACCCCTACTATTTCCGGTGCTATGCTACTCAAAATATTATCAGGGCCACCAGTACTGTATCAAGAAGCTTAATTACAGAGGGCTTTTTACGTAACGTATCACGCAGTGATAATAATCCTCATGGCTTTTTGATAGAACGCTGGTCAACAATTGAAAACCGGGATTTAAAAATTCAAAACCGATAAGGGATGTTACCGATATTCTCGAATAAGAAAAAAGAAAAAACTGCCAGTCAAAACGGCAATCAGGACAGAATAGCAAACAGCATTGTTATTACATGCATTTGTCTGCAGCAAAGGTGTGCAGCGTTTATGCAACGTTATGCTGAACGGCTTTCAACTAAATGGAAAGCTATTATACTATCCGTTTTTTGTCTCTGCACGGGTGGATTCAGCTTCTTTTTAATAGCAAGAAGTCTTATAAGCAATAACCAGATCAGATTTAATGTAATTCAGTTTAAACCTCCTCACCTCTTAAAAGCGGGAGATGAACTGAATAAGCCTCCGGCAATAATTACCAAAGAAGAATTTAAGAAAATTGAACACTTTAAAAAATACACAGATAGCCTTGCAGGAAGTTCGGCAGGTAAAAAACTATATGACAGTATTCTTATTAGTCGCCCTGGTTTAATAGATAGTATAATTCTCCTTGAAAACATTTATCAATCACAAATTAAAAATTAAAAATTATGGAACAATTAAAGTATTCTTCCGCTTCCCTTTCCAATGAGGAGAAGGTGGCCGAAGGCCGGATGAATCAACATTCTCGAGAATTTCTTCGAAAGCGAAAATTGCTTATGGTGATGCCTTTGTTAGCCCTTCCTTTCGTGACACTGCTGTTTTGGGCTTTAGGTGGAGGCAAAGTCAGGGACGTTGGTGAACATCAAGCACAGGAAGGGCTAAATATGCAATTGCCCGATGCCAGTTTTAAGGAGGATAAGACGCTTGATAAATTGAGCTACTATGAAAAGGCGTCTTCCGATTCGGCCAAAGTGTATGAACTCATGAAAAAAGATCCCTATTACCAGTCAGTTAAAGGAACAGACAGTTCTATTCTTTTGCATAATGATACTTCGGTGATAGCAATGAAACATAATAATTATAACGATAGATATTTAAATAGGTCAGCCTATAACAACTCAATTTACAGTGACCCCAATGAAGCAAGAGTCTATAACAAGCTTGCAGAACTAAATCAAGCACTTGATAATGCCGCAACACAAGATACAAAGGCAGAAAATAAAATTGATAATCGTCAGCCTGCAAATACAACTAACATTAATGGCCAGGATGTGGACCGGTTAGAGCAAATGATGCAGACCATTAATCAAAAGGATAATGCAGACCCGGAAATGCAGCAATTGAATAGCATGATAGATAAAATAATTGATATGCAACATCCTGAAAGATTACAGGAAAAAATCAGGCAAACTTCTGAAGTAAGAAAGGGACAGGTATTTGCAGTTTCAGTAAATAATCAAAGTACTTCTGTTTCATTTCTTAATAGTGGACGTAATCAGAAGCTTAATGATGATACCAGCCATAAGTTTAATCAGCAAAACAACTTTTATTCATTAGAGGATGCTTTGGCATTAACTGATAATCAAAACGCAATTGAAGCAGTTGTACACGAAACCCAAACCATAGTAAACGGTTCTTCCATAAAGCTCCGATTAGTTAATGATGTATACATCAATGGTGTCTTAATTCCTAAAAACAATTTTGTATTTGGTACAGCCTCCTTAAACGGTGAAAGGCTTGTTATCAATATCAATAGTATCCGCTATAAAAACTCGTTGTTCCCCATAGAGCTTTCGGCATTTGATATGGATGGCCTGGAAGGAATTTATATCCCGGGAGCTATTACAAGTGATGTTGCCAGGCAATCGGCTGATCGTGCTATGCAAGACATTGGATTTAACAGCTTAACTCCGTCTGTCGGCGTTCAGGCTGCAAGTGCGGGAATTGAAGCGGCTAAGACACTATTCAGTAAAAAAGTAAAACTTATCAAAGTAACGGTTAAGGCAGGATATCAGGTACTGCTTCGGGACGAAAAGCAGAAACAAAACTATTAAGCTTTTAATCATTTTCTAAACAATTCATTTCATTTTAAAAATTCGCAAGTATGAAAAAGGTTAGTGCAGCAATGTTAACGGTAATTATTTTCATTCTTTTTAAGTTTCAGGTGTTTGCTCAAAATACTTCGTCAGCAGAAAATATGTCTGTAATTGCGCCATATCGCTTGGCTATTACATTTAACAAAACGACCAATCTGGTATTTCCTTATGCCATTAAAAGTGCCGACAGAGGCAGTAAAGATGTGCTTGTTCAAAAAGCTACAGGTGTAGAAAATATCCTCCAGGTAAAAGCGGCCAAAAGAAGCTTCGACGAGACTAATATAACTGTAATAACGGCTGATGGCAAGCTGCATTCCTATATTGTGAATTATGCAGATAATCCATCTGTTTTAAATATTAGTTTCAGAAATAACAGCAACGATCAAACTTACGCTTTCTTTTCACCAGCAACGGCTAACGAAGCAGAAGTTCAGGCAGATGCAGAAAATGTGGTTAATGCAGATAGAAATATAAAAGTTGTAAAAGATAAAAAATTCGGCATTCAGCTCCAATTGGATGCCGTTTACATACGTAACGACGTTATGTATTATCGTCTCACATTACGGAACCATTCCAATATCAATTACGATATTGAACAGCTTCGCTTCTTTATAAGAGATCAAAAAAAATCTAAACGCACTGCTACACAGGAACTGGAAGTTTATCCTCTACATATTCATGATGACACTTCCGTTGTTAAAGGTCAGTCCGAACACATTTTTGTATTTGCAGTTCCAAAGTTCACCATTCCTGATAATAAGTATCTCACTATACAACTTATGGAAAAGAATGGCGGCAGGCACTTAGAATTAAAAATACATAACAAAACAGTAGTAAAAGCAAGATTGATTAAATGATGAACAACATTGTTAGTAATGGCGGACAGGTTTTAACCTAAAGTATTCCAATTACTGCTAATGTTTTTAAACACAAATATTTTATTTACTTAAAAAACAATTTTATGAACGAGAAGAATTTCGGCTACCTGAAAGACCAGGTGAAGTTTACAGGTTTTGGTGAAGGGCTTGAAAATGAGTTAAAGGAGAAAATGCAGAAACAAACTCCCGAATTTCAGCTAAATCATAAAGTCAGGTTTGGCAATGATGACGTATCAACTGCTTTGTATTTTAAGAAATCTGACCAGACAGACAGGTATTTCTTCAATAGTTATAAAGTCAGATTACAACCGGAACAATCGTCGGATACGATGGAACAAACTTTTCCAATTACCAAAGGGAGTAATATTACTCTTAAGGAAGCTTTTAATTTGATGAATGGCCGCGCTGTCAATAAGGACATGACAAACAAGGAAGGACAAATATATAATGCGTGGATACAAATGGATTTTAAGCAGGCAGATAATAACGGCAATTACAAGATGAAACACTTTCATCAAAATTATGGGTTTAATCTGGAAGGTGTACTTGCTAAACATCCAATTAAGGAATTAAGCAATGAGCAAGATAAAACACGTCTGATGGAATCTTTACAAAAAGGAAACCGGCAGTCAGTAACGTTTATTCAGGGCGGCAGTGAACACAAACAATTCATTGAAGCTAACCCTCAGTTCAAAACCATAAACATTTATGACAGCAATATGCAACGCGTTAGCCACAAACAGGGGCAGGATGAAAAGCAAGGACAGGGTGAAAAAACAAGTGCGAAGCAAAATGCTAAGAATGAAAGCCAGAAGCAAAGTGATGATGATAGTGATGCAATTCCCAAGGTATCTAATAAAAAAAAGAGAAAGCAAGGACAGTCTATGTAGTAAATGTTCAATTGAAGAATTTAATATAGGCCATGGCAATTATTCGAAATAAGAAATACTATGAATAATAAAATTTCTGTTAATCGTATCGAGAGCGCTTTAAAAGATTGGCAATCAAAGGAAGAAAGGTTTGGGAAATTGTTTTCTTCCGACATCTTAAAGAATAAACCTTTTCTGCAGGAAAAGCTGAAGTATTTCGAGGCTGTACAGGCTAAGTATGGAAGAACAGCAAGTGAAGAAGAAAGGCTTGCATTACGAATATTAATGCAGGAAAGAAATAAAATAGAGAAACACCTATACCCTAATCTTTTAGTCAGAATGTTGCGACGTATTATCCTGCCTATGAAACAAGAGCGGGTTGCCAAACAAGCTGAACAACGAACAGCAAATAATGAACAGGCACTCAAAGAAGCAGTAGTAAAAGCTGGTTTCGATAATATCAGCAACAAGTTGGAGCAAAACATAAAACAGGGGCAGCGTGAGTTTTCTATACCTGTTTCTTATTATATAAATGAAAAAGATAAGCTTGATTTTAATTTGTCTTTTGCCAGGGATAATAATGGGCAATACCAGTTTGAAAACTACAAAGCCGTACTGCAATCTGAGAACAAATCGCAAGAGAACAAAGAACAAAGGTTCGTTTTCGAACCACATAATATCGTAACCGCTTCGCAAGCCTATAATCTTTTAGCGGGAAGAGCCATACAAAAGGAATATGTAAGCACGGAAAATAACATTCAAAGTGCATGGATACAATTGGATTTTAATGACAAAGACCCCTCCGGCAACCATAAGTTGAAAGAGTTTCATTCTGCTTATGGATTTGATGTAAAGGAGGCATTAAAACAATTACCACTGAAAGAGTTAATGACTTCGGAAGCGACAGAAAAACTGCTAAATGCTTTGGTAAATGGTCATCGTCAAGCTGTAACACTTGATAAAGAAGGCAAAGAGCATAAGCTTTTTATCGAGGCTAATCCACAACTTAAGTCAATTAACATTTACGACGAGAATTTTAAGAAAATAAGCGTAGCAGCGGCTCTTAACAATAAAACAGCGGAACAACTACAGCTAAATCAAAAAAGCAACATTGAGCAGAAAGCTGAACAAGTAAGGAAAAACGGTTTATCTATTTAAGCTGCAAAGATTAATTTATGGAAGCTTTAAAACCCTTATCCGATTTCTTTTCAGCTATCGAAAATGATTACCGGATTAGTATTACGCATATTGGTATCTATGCTGCTTTGCTCCAATATTGGAAGGAACATCAATATGCAAACCCTGTACAAGTATTTAGTTATGAAATTATGGGTATAGCCAAGATTTCAGCCAGCAATACTTACCATAAATGTATACGGGATTTAAGCAATTATGGTTATATCCGATATACACCATCTTTTAAGAGAAATCAAGGCAGCAAAGTATATTTTAGTAAGATTGGATAAAGAGTAAAAAAAATTTAAACATTGCAAAAGCTTTAATGAGGCTTTTGCATTTTACCTAAGAGGTGTGTGATGGAAACAAGTGAGAACGATAAAATTACATCTGAAAAAGCAGTCGAAATACTTAGAAAAGGCGGGCTGGAAGTAACGCTTGAACAGGCAAAACTAATACTTGAGTTTTTACACAAATTAGCTGATATAACTGTGGCTATACATGGTTAGGCCACCTTAATTTCGTAAATTTGTTATACAAAGATGCAGTAGTTTCCTGTTCAAACAACTAAATTGATAGGTATGCAAGTAGCTGATTTATATATAAGAGTGAGTACAGACGAGCAAGCTGATAAAGGATACTCCCAACGCAATCAGGAAGAAGTTTTACGTAAGTATTGCGCTATAAATTCTATTCAAGTAAGGAAAGTAATATTTGAAGATCATTCTGCGAAAACATTTAATCGTCCTGAATGGACTAAACTTCTTGCTGATATCAAGAAATATAAGGGCAAGTCTGACCTTATCCTTTTTACTAAATGGGATCGCTTTAGCCGTAATGCAGGTGATGCTTATCAAATGATCAGTACCTTACGGAAATTAGGTGTAGAACCGCAGGGTGTAGAACAACCCTTAGATTTATCTATACCTGAAAATAAAATGATGCTTGCATTTTATTTAGCAGCACCCGAAGTAGAGAATGACAGAAGGGCATTAAATGTATTTCATGGTATGCGCAGGGCTAAAAAGGAAGGTCGCTGGATGGGTACAGCTCCTGTAGGTTATACAAATAAAGCAGGTGAGGATGGACGTAAATGTATTGCTCCAAAAGAACCTGAAGCCTCTTTGCTTAAATGGGCATTTCAGGAATTAGCAAATGGAACATTGGCCGCAGATCAGATTAGGCAGGAATCAAATAAAAAAGGGTTAAAATGCAGCCGGAGTAATTTCTGGACTGCTGTGCGTAATCCTATTTATTGCGGCAAAATCTTTATACCTAAATTCAAAGATGATGAAAGCCGTTTAGTTCAGGGACAACACGAAGCGTTAATTAGTGAAGCTCTCTTTTATGAAGTGCAGGATGTACTTGACGGAAAAAAAAGAAAGGAGCGGCCAAATACAAAAATTGTATCTCAGAATGATTTACCGTTAAGAGGATTTTTAACCTGTCCAAAATGTAACAGGATGCTTACCGGCAGTGCTTCAAAAGGAAGGCACAACCTCTATTATTACTATCATTGCGTTTCATCCTGCGGTTGCAGATACAGGGCTAATCATACCAATGATAGCTTTGTGGAAGAACTTAAGAAGTTTAAACCACATTCAAGTGTTGTGGATTTATATAAAGTAATTATAGGCAACGCTTATAAAAAGCAGTATGCACAACAACAAAATGGCAGCAAGCAGTTAGTTGATGAAATGAATAAGGTGAATGAACGGCTTACTAAGGCAAGGGAGCTACTTTTAACGGAAGACATTGATCCCATAGACTATCGTACCATTAAAACTGAATGTGAGAATAAACTCACCCGCCTTGAAGCAAAGTTGTCAGAAATCACAACGAGTGCAAACCCCACAATTAGCATAGATAAGCTAATTGACAAAGCTGTTTCTACGCTTTCACATCTGGATGTTATTTATACTGAAGCAAATGTTATCAGAAAGCGTGAAATAATTGGTTCGATATATCCTGAAAAATTGAGTTTTGACGGAATGCAATATCGAACCGGTCACCTTAATGAAGCGGCGCGGCTTATATATCAGATAAACAATGAGTTAGGAGCAATAAAAAACCGGAAAGGTTACGATATTTCGTACCTTTCCGGCAGGGTAGCCCCGACAGGAATCGAACCTGTATCTAAAGTTTAGGAAACTTCTATTCTATCCATTGAACTACGGGGCCGAAGAAAGTGTAAAAAAAAAAACCAAAAACCGGTTCTCTTTCTTAAGCCCGCAAAAATATAGTTTTCAGCTATCATTTTTCAAAAGTTAGTGCTAAAATATTCTTTATGCTTTTAGCCACTTATCTTTGCTGCCCAATTTTTAAAATATGAAATTCTATAATCTTCTTATAAAATATCGTTTTTACTTAAGCATAGTTGCCCTCATTCTTGCCATTATTGTAAATATTAATGCCGGATTTTGGGCTTCTTTTATATTATATTTTCTCGCTGTTATTGGTTTCGCAAGTCATTTTTTTATTGGTCCGTTGCGCCTTATACAAGAGCCTATGGAAAAGGGAAATATTGAAGAAGTTAAAAAAATTATGGACTCTATCTGGTTTCCCAATTTGCTGTACACGCCTATACGCTCTACTTATTATACACTGAAGGGAAACCTGGCGATGATGAACCAGGACTATGATGCTGCCGAAAAACACATGAAAAAGAGCCTTGATCTTGGGTCGGCTATGCCTGAAGCAGAAGGCGCAAACAAATTGCAACTGGGAATGATGGCTCTTCAAAAAGGGGATATGAAGACAGGAGAAAGCTATGTGCGCCAGGCCATACGGGCAGGCATTCCCGACAAAGAAAGCCAGGCAGTTGCTTTCCTTAGCATGTGCCAGATTTTTATGAATAAAAGAGAATTCAGGGCTGCAAAAGATTATTTTCGCAAGGCTAAAGCTTTAAAACCTTCTACAAAGCAAGTGGTTGACCAGATAAAAGAAATTGAAAAATATATCTCAAGAATGCCCGGATAAAGGATACCGCAACCAGGCGCAAAAAAATTTTAAACAGAATACCAATAACGTTTTATAAAGATAAATAAAGCTAATAACAAAAAATACTATTCGAAAACCATTAATTAAAATCGCCTCAAATTTTAATATTCCTGTGAGGTGGCTCAAGTCATCAATTAGTTCGCGTGCTGCTCTATTTTTCCAAATTTCTTTTCAATCGTTTTGAACCTGAAATCAAAAATTCTTTTAAGTTGTTTTCTTACAATCAGTTCGTTCGCTATATCACCTAAAAATCGATAAGGCACTTTATAGTGTACAATGTCTGTCATCTTTACTCCTCCCGGTACCTCCTTAAAATGATGCTGGTGATGCCATAAACTGTAAGGACCAAAACGCTGTTCATCTACAAAATATTTTCCTTCCTGCACGTGCGTTATTTCCGTCATCCAATATAGTGAAATGCCAAGCACCGGTTTTACCGTATATTCTATTATTTGCCCGGCATACATTCTTTCACCGTGATGTTTGCTTTTAATAACAAAGCCAAGTGCAGCAGGAGTAATATCTTTCAGGTTATCGGGCGTGCTGAAATAATCCCATGCCTGGCTGATCGTAACGGGAATATCCTGCACTGTTTTTAGAGAATATACTTTTGACATAAGTGGTGTTTGTTTAAATCAACGCACAAGACAACTAAAGGTTGCATAAGGCTTTATGTATATCTGAAATACTGGCAGCAGTTTCTGAGTTAATAGCCTATCATAAAACTCATACAATTCATTGTAGCCTTTCTTAAAAAATCCCGCACATAATATTTGATGCTCAAAAGCTACTTTTGCAGTATGAAATTAAGTCAACTTGCGGAAACCCTTATCGGGTCTGAAATTGTAAAGCTGGGAAATGCTATAAGTGAGCGTGTGCGTAATGGAGAAAAAATCTACAATTTTACTATTGGTGATTTTAATCCCAACATATTCCCCATACCGAAGGAACTCGAAGATGAAATAATAAATGCATACAAAAATCACTGTACCAACTATCCCCCCGCAGATGGAATAGCTGAATTGAGAAACGCAGTCTCAGCCTTTTTAAAAGATTGGGAAGGTATAGAATATGCGGGCAATGAAATTTTAATTGCTTCGGGCGGACGTCCGCTTATTTATACTATTTTTAAAACTATGGTAGACAAGGGAGATAAAGTAATTTATGCAACGCCCTCCTGGAATAATAACCATTATGTGCACATGACAGAAGGCGTACATTGTGTGATAGAAGCTGCGCCTGAGAATAATTTTATGCCCCTGGCTGCTGATATCGCTCCTCATATACCTGGTGCCACTCTCATCTGCCTTTGCTCTCCTCAAAACCCTACGGGCACTACCTTGCAGGAAGAAGAACTGACAAAAATATGTGACCTGGTAATAGAAGAAAACAAAAAACGCAGCAACAGCGAAAAAAAGTTGTATGTGATGTACGACCAGATGTACTGGACTTTAACATACAAAGCAACTAAACATTATAACCCTATAAGTTTAAGGCCTGAGGTGAAAGAATACACTGTATTTGTTGATGGTATTTCCAAGGCATTTGCTGCTACAGGGGTGAGAGTTGGCTGGTCTATGGGTCCTGCTTTTATCATTAATAAAATGAAAGCAATCCTTAGCCACCTGGGAGCATGGGCGCCGATGGCCGAACAAAAAGCGACTGCAAATTTTCTGCTTCAAAAAGAAAACATCCAAAAATATCTTGAACATTTTAAATCGGAAATAGAGGAACGATTGAGTAAAATTTTTGAAGGGTTTATTGATTTAAAAAATGAAGGATTTAGTGTAGATGCGGTTTCTCCGCAGGCTGCGATCTACCTAACTGTTAAGTTTGATCTGGCAGGTAAGACTAGTAAAGAGGGAAAAGTGTTGGAAAAACAATCGGATGTAACGGATTACTTATTGAGCGAAGGTAAACTTGCTGTCGTTCCATTTTATGCTTTCGGGGCAGATAAAGAATCTCCCTGGTATCGCCTTAGTGTGGGTACGTGCGTGAAAGAAGAAATAAATGAAATGTTTGAAAAACTGAAAGGAGCTTTAAGCAAACTGCAATAATTGGGGGAAATCAAAACCGCAGATTCCTTTTTGAAGGGCAACAAAGAGAAATCGGCCCGATAAAAAAAGTGATCAGTTTTTGTTATAAATAAATTGAAAAGGTTTGATTTTAACAGACCTGATTATTTTTTCTATTTTTTTAGGATTAGTTACAATTTTGTAATTATTAATATCAATAATTTCATTAACCATGCAAAGTTTTTCTATAGCCTCTGCATAAAATAACAGTTGATTTAACTTTTCAACCTCAAGCTCCATTTCTTTTTGATTGATGGATACATTTTTTGAAAGTACCAATAAATCTCTGCTTGCTGCTTTCATATGGGGTGTTTAAACAAATAAAGAGACTAAAATTACTACTATTAACCAAAAAAACTTTTATCCTACAGCTTTTTTGTGGACCATTGGGCAACCGCAGCCTCGTGCCGACCTGCAACCTCCAAAAGTTACCGCAAAAGTAAATAACAATAATAACGATATTTGGTTTATTTTTTTCATTTTCATAATCAATTGCATCCCTAAAAGGGACATTCTTTTCCTTTTTGTCAAATAAAACTAATATTACCGTCCTTGTAGCACCGCTTGATTGGGGGTTAGGCCATGCTGCCCGTTGTATTCCTCTTATCAATCATTTGTTGAAAAGGGGATGCAAAATAATAATTGCTGCCGAAGGATTACAGAAAAAACTATTAAAAAGTGAATTTCCAAACGTTATTTTTGTTGAAATCCCCGGTTATAATATTAAATATACAAAGGATAAACGTTTTTTCGCATTAAAAATTATTTTACAGATACCTAAAATAGTAATAACAATCAGCCGGGAAAAAAAATGGCTCAGCAATTTTATAAAAAACAACAAAGTAGAGGCTGTTATTTCTGATAATAGGTTCGGCCTTTTTCACCCCCGGGTTACATCTGTTTTTATAACACACCAGCTTCTTATAAAAGCGCCTTTTTTATTTATTGAAAATGTTATCCGGAAAATTAATTACAGCTACATAAAAAAATTTTCGGTATGTTGGGTACCTGATGAAAAAGGAAGCGTAAACCTTGCAGGAGCTTTATCTCATCCCGATAAACTGCCTGCAATACCGGTAAATTACATAGGTGGAATAAGCCGTTTTGAACGACGACCCGAAATACGGAAAAAGTATGCTGTTCTTATTATTCTGTCAGGGGCCGAACCGCAGCGAACATTACTGGAAAAAAAAATGCTTGGAGAGGTTAAAAATTTTGAGGGAAAAGCATTGCTTGTGAGAGGTTTGCCGGGAAATGCAACTTTGTTACCGGCTCAGCAAAACCTGGAGATTAAAAATTATTTACCTGCAAAAGAACTTGAAAAAGCTATAAATGAAAGTGAATTTATAATTAGCCGCAGTGGCTATACCACTGTAATGGATATTTGCAAGCTTCAAAAAAAATCTATTTTAATTCCAACTCCGGGACAGACTGAGCAGGAATACCTGGCTAAACATCTGCAGGAGCAGGGATGGTGCCTGGCAACTTCCCAGGAGGACTTTTCTTTACAAAAATCGTTGAAACAAGCACAGGAATTTAATTACCGGCTTCCGGATTTTAAAATGGAAATGTACAAAGAGAAATTAACTGATTTTGTAAACAGTCTTTAAAAAAACTTTTTAATAGAAAATGTAGGGGTGTTACTTTAATATCTTTTTTATCATTTTGTGCCATTTGCTTGTCAGGTGGTTTTTAGTCCGCCTTTGGATAGTCAAAAAACCAAAATTCTTTTTTAACTGATGTAAATTCTTTCCAGTTTTCCCCATCTGCTTTTACCGCAAAAACAGCACAGGTTGGCATATCGTCAATCGTAAAGGATGTGAGCTGATTGGCAAAAGTCGTGATAGCGGGGTTATGAGAAAAAACAGCCACCGTTGAAAAGTTATCATCGAATGCTTCAATAGCATTATAAAAAGCATTTATTGTCGGCTCGTATAAAGATGGAATGGTAATAATATCTTTCAGCTTCAGTCCATAAGCCTCGGCAAAGAAACGCGCCGTGGTTAAAGCTCTTTTGGCAGGACTGCTTACAAAGCAATCAATCTTTACATCTTTTTTTATCAGCCTCTTTGCCATTGCCGGTGCATCATTTTGCCCGCGGTGATTCAATGGGCGGTCAAAATCTTCCGCATCCAGGTCCCAACTACTTTTGGCATGACGGATAAGCAATAGGGATTTCATACATAACTCTTTTATAAGTGAACAAAACTTATTAAAGCCAACTGAAATCATGTATAAAAAAACCCTGCCTTCGTTAATACCCTCTCATATCCTTTCCTTCCATGTAATTTAAAAATGCCTTATTTACTACCTTATTCCCTCCGGGGGTAGGATAATTACCGGTGAAGTACCAGTCGCCTGTGTTTGTAGGGCAGCTCGCGTGCAAATCTTCGATAGTCTGGTAAATAACTTCGACCGGGAAATCAATATCTTCAGGAGTGATTAATTGTGCTATTTTTTGAGATATTTCTGCAGTAGTGAAAGGTTTATACACCTGTCTCACTACATTTTCTGTATGCAGTTGATTCGTACATTCAAGCTGCTTGCATTTGGCATATAAATCATCAAGCAGGTCTTCCATTCCTCTTTCTCTTATCAATTCCACCGCTGCGCGAAAAGCAATGAAGTCGCCTAATTTACTCATATCAATACCATAGCAATCAGGATAACGGATTTGCGGTGCTGATGAGACAACAATTATTTTTTTTGGCTGCAGCCTGGAAAGCATTTTTACAATACTTTGCTTCAGCGTAGTTCCCCGCACTATCGAGTCGTCTATAACAACCAGTGTATCTTCTCCTTTGACCACTGTTCCATACGTAATGTCGTACACGTGCTGCACCATCTCATTTCTATTATTATCTTCCGTTATAAAAGTGCGCAGTTTTACATCTTTTATTGCAATTTTTTCCTGCCGTATTTTGCGGTTTATCATGGCAGCCAGCTTTTCTTCTGTTACCTCATTTCCCCAGCTAAGTATTCGCTGTACTTTTATCTGGTTAAGATAATCTTCCATTCCCTTGCACATGCCGTAATAAGCAATTTCTGCAGTATTGGGTATGTACGAAAAAATAGTGTTTTTAAGATTGTAGTTAATAGCTTCCAATACCGTTTTGCTGAGATGATATCCTAAAGCAATTCTTTCACGATAAATTTTTTCGTCGCTGCCTCTCGAAAAATAAATGCGCTCAAAACTGCATGCTCTTCTTTCTTTTTTATCCAAAACCTGCTGTACGCTAATTTCTCCATGGGATGCCACAATCAAAGCATTTCCCGGCATTAATTCATGTACTTCATTTTCACCTACATTAAAGGTCGTCCTTATCGCTGCCCTTTCACTTGCGGCTACAACCACCTCATCATTCATATAATAATATGCAGGACGAATGCCGTGCGCATCTCTTAAAACAAAACTATCGCCATTACCAATTAGCCCGCCAATAGTGAAGCCGCCATCAAAAAGCGATGCGGCTTTTTTCAAAATACACCCGACATTCAATTGCCCGGGATTTTCCTCGTCTTCTTCCGCTATAAAGTGATGTATGACTTCCAGCATAGCTGCGAGGTCACTTTGTTTAGAGAAATCACCGGGAATTAAATTAATATGATCGTATAACTCTTCTGTATTAACCAGGTTAAAATTGCCGGCAAGCGCAAGGTTACGTGCGGGAACAACGTTTCTTCTTATAAAAGGATGACAAAAGCTTGCATTATTTTTTCCCTGCGTTCCATACCGGACATGCCCCAGCAGCAGTTCGCCTAAAAAAGGCAAGTGTCCTTTTAAAAGACCCGGATGCAGTTTTATATCAGATTGGTATTTTTCAAGTTCTGTTACTTCTTTGCCAATAGTAGCAAACAAATCGGCAATGGGCTGATTTTCCACGCTTCTTATCCTGTGCAGAAAAGGGTATCCCGGTTCTACATTTAATTTTACTGCAGCCATTCCTGCGCCGTCCTGTCCGCGGTTGTGCTGTTTTTCCATCAGCAGGTATAGCTTATTTAAGCCATACAACACAGTGCCGTATTTTTGAAGATAATACGAAAATGGCTTTCTCAAACGAATGAATGCAAGGCCGCATTCGTGCTTTATTTCGTCGCTCATGATATGTATAAAAAAAACGCAAGTTACAACTACATCCGAAATATAAAGGTTAATTAAGGTCTGTTAACTGAAGTCTTTCTGCCAGCCATAAAAATTCAGAAACAAAATTGTGGGTTGCATTTAAAAATGACTGATCAACAAGGTTTCCCTCTTTATCGAACTTCTTATCTACTTTTGGCGTTACCAGCATATAAGGAGAGGGAATGCCAAACAGGGCACAAATCAAAAGTTGCACTTGCTGGCTTGCCCTTATCCCTCCAAGAGAGCCGGTAGAGGCCGTTACAATGCCAAAAGCCTTGTGCATTTGTTTTGGAAAATGATCAAAGAGATTTTTCATTGTTGGAGTATAGCTGCCATTGTACTCAGGGGTTACAATTATAAAAGCATCCGACTCAAACATTCGTTTTGCAAGCGGTTTATAATGGTCCGGCGTATCGGCGACCGAAGAATAGATTTCTTCCTGCAAAGCGGGGAAATTCCATTCTCTCACATCAATTATATTTATGTTGTGCCGCGTTATTTCCTGCAATTGTTTTTGTAAGAATAAAGCTATTCTAAATGTTACGCTTTCCTGCCTGGGGCTTCCTGAAACTATCTCAATATTCATTTGTATTGTTTTTCCTGTATTGGTTGTTACTAAAAAAGTACCAATATAATATGTAAACTTTTCACCTGACTAAAATTTCGTCGTTACCGGCAAAAGTTATAAACAACAAAAAGAGTTTATTGGTTTATAGGAGTTTCAATAACAATGAATTCACTTTCCTGTTCTGCTTTTATTTCAAAAGAATTCGTTTAGCTCCAGTGTTTTCAATTCTTTGCTAACCATCGTTTTTAACCACCATGCAGTGTACAAAATATTCAATCCTGCCTTTATGCCCGGGGGAGGAAAACTTTGTCAGTTTCAGCGCTTCTTTTAGTTTCACTATACAAATGTATGTATGTACATGCTTTGCAAAACTTAGTTTTTCATTTAAAAAAATCCCTGATTTCTGCAAAAGTGAAAAAAGATGCTTTTGCCTAACCCAGCTAATTGTATATTTTAAAAGTGCCTATAAAAAAACCATCTTTGCTATATAGTACTTACTTTGCAGGTAATGAATAAGTGGATATTTAAAATCAGGCAGAGAGGCAAATATATTTTTGATATTGCCACTGATGAACGGATAAAAAAAAATTTATTGCAGGCTATTCCATTTTGGATTGCATCGCTTTCAACGGGATTAATAGCAGTTGGATATTCACGACTTTTTAGTTTTTCTGAGAATTTATTACAGGAATTATTGCGTTGGCACCGATGGATTATTTTTATTGTTACTCCGGTTTGCTTTTACCTCGCCTGGTATGTAGTTCAGTTATTTGCTCCTAACGCAAAAGGCAGTGGCATTCCCCAGGTAATGGCTGCAATTGACCTTAGTACGCCTAAGTATAAATATAAAGTGTCGAGGCTATTAAGCTTTCGTATTATTATTACCAAGATTGTTTCCAGCTTATTAATGATACTTGGAGGAGGAGCTATAGGGCGGGAAGGGCCTACCATTCAAATTGCGGGTTCAATATTCAGACTGGTTAACAAATATATCCCTAAATCATGGCCTAAACTATCGGCACAAAGCTTTATTTTAACCGGCGCTGCTGCAGGGTTGGCGGCCGCCTTCAACACTCCGTTGGGCGGTATCGTTTTTGCCATTGAAGAGTTAGCCTCCATTCACGTTCGTTTTTTTAGAACTGCCCTTTTTTCGGCAGTTATTATTGCCGGGTTGACTGCCCAGGGTTTTTTAGGGCCGTATTTGTATTTGGGATATCCAAATGTTCAGAATTTACATTTTTTAGTTTTTTTTGGTGTGGCTGCCACGGCTATTATAGCAGGCTTGCTGGGCAGTCTGATGTGCAGGTGGATTCTGCAGCTAATGGCGTGGAAGAAAAATTTTAAAAAGAACGAGGTTATTTTATTTTTAATTGTTAGTGGTTTGTTTATAGCTTCTGTAGCTTATTTTATAAATGATGATATATTAGGTTCCGGCAAAGATTTGATGAATGAAACGCTTTTTACCCGGCATAAATACCTGCCCTCGCACACAGTAATAATGAGAATCATAGGTCCCATAGTTGCTTTCAATACAGGGGCTGCTGGTGGCGTATTCGCTCCTTCTTTAGCAGGAGGAGCTTCCATAGGAGCTTTTTTTGCAGGATTATTTCATATGACCGGGTCAAATGCGAATATTATAATTTTGAGTGGGATGGTTGGCTTCCTTACAGGAGTTACCCGCGCTCCGTTTACCTCCGCTATTTTAGTATTGGAAATGACAGACAGGCATAGTGTTATTTTTCACCTTATGATAGCCGCTTTGCTCTCCAATATGGCTGCCCTGATGATTGACCAACATTCGTTGTATGAGCAATTAAAGAAAGGTTATGTAGAAGATACAATTGAAGAGGACACCGAAGAAAAGTTAAAGCCGCCTTTGCCAGTTTCGCAATAGCCGTGATACTTTACAGAAAGAAAGTATACACGCAAGATTAAATACTCACTTTATATTTAATGAAAGGCTTTAGCTGCTACTGTAAATCCTTTGTTTTTTTTAACAACGATGTTGTCAGTTTATCAATGGTTAATCCCTGTACGATGATGGAAAATAATACCACTCCATAGGTAATAAATACCAGTATATTCCTTTGCGGGCTTGCCGGAAGTGATAACGCCATTGCAATAGATAATCCTCCGCGTAATCCGCCCCACGTCATAATCAGCCTGGTATTTTTATCCATTTCGATCCATTTTTTTAAAATAGCAGACGGCAACAGAATAGATAAATATCTTGCTATTAACACTGCTGGTATTGCTGCCAGGGCTGAATATAAATACTTTATTGAAAAATGAAGCATTATAATGTTAAGCCCTATTAAAACGAAGAGAACAGCGTTCATAATAACATCTATAATTTCCCAAAATTTTTCTACATATAGTCCAGTTGTATAACTCATCGCTTCTCCTTTGGTTCTGCTTCCAGTAAATAAACCTGCAACGACTACAGCAAGGGGACCGGAAATATGCATTTTGTGGGCTAAATAATTTCCTCCCATTACTATTGCAAGCGTTATAAGAATCTCAGTCTGGTAATTCTCAATGGAGCGAATAAACCGAAACGCTATATAACCAAGGAGCCATCCGAACATTAATCCGCCAATCGCTTCCCTTGCAAAAAGAGCAAGTACATGGGTAAAATTAAATGCCGGTGTTTCCATCATGGTTAATTCATAAATAATAATGAAAATAACAACGCCTAATCCATCATTAAAAAGAGATTCTCCGACGATCTTTATTTCTATTTTTTTTGGTACCCCGGCTTTGGTTAATATTCCTAAAACGGCGATAGGATCAGTAGGAGAAATGAGTGCTCCAAACAAAAGGCAATGCATAAAGTCAATCTTAATACCTGTTAAAGATAATCCTATGCTCAACAGGCCAGCTACAATAAACGTGGACAGTAAAACACCCACTACTGAAAAAAGGACAATAGATTTTCTCTCTTTTATCATCAACCCGAAATCGGTATGCAATGCTCCTGCAAATAACAGGAAGCACAACATCACATCAAGTACTACTTTGGTAAAATTAATCCTGGCAAGTATCTCTTCTGCTACTTTAAGTACCGGGCTATAAAATATATTTAAAATTATCAGAATGGCAGAGAAAATAATTGCCATTACCATTAGCCCTATTGTCTCGGGCAATTTAAGAAAACGTACATTAACATATCCAAAGACTGCAGATAAGAAAATAAGTAAAGTAAGAATATTAAATAATTCCATGAAGAGAGTTTATAATAAGAAAAGGCTTTTCAAGAGATTTAGTGCTTTTGAAAGTATAAATTAAAAGCTTTTTAGTATTATTAAAACTTTTTAATTAATAAATCTCTTGCAAAAAGTTTTTTAAATTTTTATAGCCAGGCAAATGCTGATGATTTTTGTCAGTTTATTAATACTTAATAAAACAGCATAGGTCTTTTTTAAACATTCTTAAAGAGCTCGTTTTTAATGCTGAGACTGTTTATTTTTTAATTATAATTTTTTAAATCTTCATTAATCCTGAAAATTTCTATTGTCCCTTTTACCTTTCGTCTTTAAAATTTTAGCGAGATGCCTGCATAAAAACTTCTCCCGATGGATGGTATTATACCAGGTCCCGGATATTCATCTGTCCGTAGTGTAAAGTAAGCTTTGTCAGTTACATTGTTTAATCCTGCTTTTAGTGAAAATTGTTTTATCCTGTAAGTTGCACTTATGTCAAATACTGTATATGTCGGTATATAGCCTGCAGCCGGTTCTTCACTTCTTTTTACATTGGTGGCATCGCCAAAAGCATCTCCGGTATTATTCACTTGCATAGTGGCTGAAAATCTATTATCCGCATACGTTACGCCTGTTCTGTTTATGTAGCCGGGAGATGTCTCAACCCTGTTGCCTTTAAATTCTCCTTGTGTATATTTAGCGTCTATTAAAGCGAAAGAATTGAATATACTTAGCCCTTTGTCTGAACCCGGATGTAAATACTTCAAAAGATTAAACTCTATATAGCTCTCTAACCCTTTATTAACACTGTTGGCAACATTCGTACGCAAAGTATATTCATTTCCGGCACCGGGATTCATTAATACTATACCAATGCGTTTATTATAAGCGAGGTAAAACAAACCTATATCAAAATTCAAAAAATTTTTGACAGTGCCTCTAAAACCTAAATCAGCATTAAAACCGTTTGCATCTTTCAGGTTTGGGTCTATTTTGGAAGTTATGCCAAAAGCAGTTACTTGTGAATAATCAATTGGTCTGTATGCCTGGCTGATGTTTGCATAAAGATTTGTATTTGACGATGCTTTATATTCCGTGCCGACTCCAAATAAAGGCATAGAGCGGGGCCTGCTTTCATTTGTAATGATTTTTTCAGCATCTTCCTGTTTATATCCCTTTCCGGTGCTTTTCAGATATTCTAACCGAAAGCCAGGTGTTATGGTAAAACGATTATTTATCCTGAAAATATTTTCAACAAAAGGAGCAATGTTTGTTGTAGTATAATCAAGATCATATTCATAAGGACCGGTGACAGACAAATTAAAATCAGAACCGGTTGTTCCTTCTCCGCCTCCCTGCCTTTTGAACCATGCATAAGCATACCTGACACCACCTGCAAGTGTATTATCCATTTTGCCCAGGTTGTAATTGTGCAGCAGCCTTAATTCAGTAGTAGTATTGTGCATATTTTCATTTTCCACTTCACGAGGCACATATTCACCCGTTGACGGATCTATTACATCTAATGCGCCCGCACCTCCATCTTCATTTCGCCATACCAAAGCCCTGCTGCTGAATAATAAAGATGTTTTTAAGGTTAACATTGTTTTTGGAGAAATAGTATAATTAGCGTAGCCGGTCAAAATATTCCACGGGCTTTTTAACCAGTTTCTGCTGCGAAAAGAGGAGCGTGGGTTTGCTTCAAACATACTATCAGTAAGACCGCCCGGCATTTTTATCCTGTTGCGAAGAAGCGAATATTCAACTCCCACGTTGAATTTATCTGAAGCATTGTATTGTAATTTACCAAATCCTGACAATTGCCATTGCTTACTGTCCGGACGCCATCCATCAATTGTGCGGTACTGAACAAAGCTGTAATAGCTCCACTGTTTTATGGTGCCGGAGATTGAATTAAATGTGTTGAACAAGCCAAAGCTTCCGCCGGTTTGAGAGGTATATAATTCAAAAGCTTTGTTTTTTGAGGCTTCATTTATAACATAATTTACCATCCCTCCAAACTGGGAACCAAATTGTAACGATGCAGCGCCGCGTACCATTTCAATTCTGCTGACTGCTTCCATCGGTGGCAGGTAATAGGCTTCGTTGTAGCCAAAAATATCTGCGCTGATATTATAGCCATTTTGCCGTGTATTCATTTCAATACTCTGGGAAGGAATAAGGCCGCGGGTAGAAATACCATTTGCAGTAAAGCCACCTGTTTCACTTTCCACAATATTTATTCCCGGTATTCTGCCTAAAATCTGTCGTGTATTGTTAATAGCTTTATTGGCATCTAAACTATCAACAAGTATTACTTCATTTTTTTTGCCGGCGTACACAATTCCATCTTTTACCTCAGGCATGTGGCCCGTACCCCTGACGGTTTTTATACCTGTTACGGTTACTTCTTTTAAAAAATATTTTCCCGTACTATCCATTCTTTGTGCTAAAAGGTTTAAGGGCAACAGCAAAAAAGCCCATTTCATTTTTTGTTTCATTATTTTATTAATTGCCCCGAAATTGAATTAAAAAGGCAGCAGCCATTTATATAAAACGGAAAAACCAATTACGATATAAGGAATACTAAGAAATGATTGATAAACCTCTAAATGGTTAGTAAGGCCTGCAGGTGCAATGAATGCCTGACGGTATGAGAAAAGTATAATTTAGAAGACAGATACTGTTTCAAAGAAACTGTAAAAAAAACTTTTAGCATAAAAAAACTTTTTTCAATTTTTTTGCCATTAAAATTTTAAGCAGAACATCTAAATAAAGAAGCTGCGCAAATATTAAGACTGAAACGTTTTAATAATATTCTATCTGGCAAAAAAGTTATGTTTTAATTTATGTAAAGCTTTATAAAGATTCCTTAGATCGTGCTGCCAGATAAAATAATAACTTAACATGCCGAAAAGAATACCCGTTAAAGCACCAGCTAATACGTCGGATAAAAAATGTTCAGCAAGATAAATACGTGAATAGCCGACTAATGCGGCTAAAAAAAGGGCTACCAGGCCAATACTTTTTTGTTTGTATAAAAGAGCAAATACTGTAGCCATAGCAAAAGCGGAAGCCGTATGCCCTGAAGGAAAAGAATTATTGTTGTAGAGGGTAACGCCATCTACAAAATGATTGTAATGAATGCCAAGCTGTCTAAAATATAAGTGGGGACGCGGATGGTTGAATAAATGCTTTAGCAGTTGCACAAATAAGCCTGAAGTTATGTATGCTATTAATAACGTTAATGCCTCTTTTCGTTTTTTAAGCACAATAAATAAAATTACAGCTGCCACACTTATCAAACCATTGCCTGCCGATGTGAAGTTGATAAAGAATAAGTCTAACCAATGATTATGTATACTATTGAGCAGTTCAAAACAATAAGGCTTTGAAAAACAGGTACATAAAAAGAAACAAAAAGCGAGTAACACGAACAAAGTAATAAAATATGATGGCCTTAGCCTTAGTTGAGCTAACATAAGTACGATATGTTCTTATTGAACGGGGATATTAATATAAGCAGAAAGATATTAAAAGTGTGTGAAACCTTTATTTAGAAAATTAACTATTTAACGCTAATTCTAAATCAGATTGCCTTAGCCTACCTGCCGGAAATGTTTTATATTATCCGGGACTTAGATTAAAAATGATTTTAGAGAAAAGTAAAAAAGATGGCTAATACTATATCTATAATGAAAGAATTAGTTTAAATAGAGATAAAACATTGGAAATGATCTTGAAAATGAACAAAGAAATTATTCTACCCCGGGATTATTTTGTTTTTCATTTTTCCACCACTGGTAGCCTATAAAACCAACAATAGCAAAAGGCGTAAGCATAAGGTATACGATACCTGAATTCAGCGACCGGGCAGGTTTTTCACCAAGCTGAGAAGCAGTTTTCGTACAAATAGAGCACTGGGCAGCAACTCCGGAAACAATTCCCGCAGACAGTAGTATTAAAAGTAAAATTGTCCTGCTCCACTTTTTCATAAAAAAATTTTCTTTTGCAAAGTTAAAATTAAAAAGCTTTATAAAAGCTATAATTTGTTTGAAATATAACGCGCATTTACAATAGTTAGTATAGTTTTTAGCTGATATTTATAATTCTAACTTAGATAGATACCCTAATTTTATCCTTAGAAAGCGGCTGCTTCCCTGTATTGATATAAAAACCGGCTTTTAGGGTATAAACTATTTTTTTTGAATGTAAGCGCGTAAAACCTTTTATATGTCTAAACTATCAATTCTTGCAATAATAAGTTTTATAATAGTATTTGCTGCATCCTGCGGGTCAAACGAAGAGGAAAAGAAAAAGGAAAATGCGGGGAAAGATGATAAAGTTTCGACTGCTGCTGATGAAACAGTAAATCTGCCTGCTCCTTACGCCACTAAATCAGCCACTAAAGTAAGTAACGTTATTGGATGGCCACAGGGCAAAACACCTGTAGCGCCTGAAGGATTTACCGTAACAAAATTTGCAGATAATTTAGATAATCCCCGATGGATTTATATAGGTTCAAACGGTGACATTTTCGTTTCGGAAGCCAGCACAGAAAGGAATGTGGTGAAACAGGTAAAAACTATTGTCAGCGGCAGAGCTAAAGCAGGCAATATAGATGGCAGCGCTGACCGGATTATTTTGCTTAGAGACGCTAATCATGATGGCGTTCCCGAGCTAAAGACTACTTTTTTAGCTGATCTGAATCAGCCCTTTGGAATGCTGATCATGGGCAATACTTTTTACGTTGCCAATACTGATGGAATACTGCAGTTTCCTTACACGCCTGGCCAAACCAGGATAACGGCAAAGGGGAAGAAAATACTAAGTCTTCCGGCGGGTGGCTACAATAATCACTGGACAAGAAATATATTAGCCGGTAAAGATGGTAAAAAGATTTACGTAACAGTAGGCTCAGGCAGTAATGCGGGTGAGCATGGGATGGAAAATGAGGTTCGCCGGGCTGATATTTTAGAAATAAATCCGGACGGAAGCGGAGAAAAGGTCTATGCCAGTGGTTTACGCAATCCGCAGGGTATGGGTTTTGCTCCCGGCACCAGTACTTTGTGGACTTCAGTAAATGAAAGAGATGAGCTGGGAGATAACCTGGTTCCTGATTATTTAACCAGTGTAAAAGAAGGCGGTTTCTACGGATGGCCCTATTCGTATTGGGGCCAGCATGAAGACCCGCGCCTGAAGGACAAACAACGGCCCGACTTGGTAAAGTCTGCCATTGTTCCTGATGTTGATCTTGGTGCTCATACAGCTTCTTTAGGCTTAGCTTTTGATGAAAAAGGCGTTTTTCCGGGAAAATATAAAGGCGGAGCATTTATCGGTCAACATGGCTCCTGGAACCGGTCGCAGTTAGTGGGCTATAGGGTAGCCTTTGTTCCGTTTGGAAATGGGAGACCTTCAGGTGGCGTAGAGGATTTTTTAACCGGGTTTTTAACCGGTCATGAAACTGATGTATATGGGCGTCCTGTGGGCGTTGCCTTCAGCGGAGACAGAGCTCTATTGGTTGCTGATGATGCAGGCAACACTATCTGGCGGGTAAGCGCAGGTAAAAAACAGTAATTATCTTGTGATATTGTTTGCTTAGTTGCTGAACTTTCCTGCATAAATTTTCGTTCAGGAAGAAATAATATTAATTTACAAATTATTTTTTTTAAAAAATTTCAAAAGACAGCTAAAAAAAATTGCTTAACCAATAAACCAGGTTAAGCAATTTTTTTTTGTTTTACTGACGAAAGTATTTTATTCCCCAACAGGCGCCTGCTGTTTATGCAGCATATTTGCTACTTTTTCATCAGGCATAATATTGCTCATCGCTACCATTGCTTTGTTTTTAAGCCCCGAGACAATTTTATCATCTCCCGACATTAAAGCTTCGTAGCCGTCTTTAGCAACATCTGCAGCATCTGACAATTTTGTTTCCTGTACCATCTTAGAATCTTCCATATCTGCTTTGTTAAAAAAGTCAGTGTCGGTAGCGCCTGGTAATAATGCAGTAACAGTAACACCTTTGTCTTTTACTTCGCTGCGGATAGCCTGGCTGAAGGAATAGATAAAAGCTTTGGTTCCATGATAAACAGACTGTAATGGACCCGGCAGCTTACTGGCTATAGAGGCAAGATTGAGAATTTTTCCGCTGCCCCGGGCAACCATGTCTTTCAAGAAGCATTTTGTCAGTGTTACGACTGCACCAATGTTTAACTGAATAATATCAAGTTCACGATTTATGTCTGTTTCTACAAATTCACCGTATTGCCCCTGCCCTGCATCATTTACCAAAACATCAATTTCAATTCCTTTCGACTTTACTTCATCGTAAACTTCAAAAGCACTTTCCCGTTTAAAAAGATCTTTTGCGAGGCTTACAACCTGTATATCTGATAACTGCTTCAACTCTGCAGCAGTTTTGCTTAATTCATTTTCATTCCGTGCTACAATAACAAGGTTGTACTTGTCTTTTGCAAATAACTTAGCCAGTTTATATCCGATACCACTTGTTGCACCTGTAATGAGTGCATAATTTTGATTATCCGTCATAGTCTATAAATTTTGATTAAGATATTATCACTCACCAGAACTATACCATTTAAAATACTTTTATTTTTCCAGTTATATAATAGTGCAATCTGAAAAAAATTTGTACTATAAAGTACAGTAACAATACCGAAAAAAATTATTTGATTTTCTTTTGATGCATTTTTTCAACGCTTTACTGTAATGGGACAGGCGATTTTAAAAATTATAGTGGTTACAATCAATTGTAACAAATGATGGATTAATACTGAAATGTGTACTATAAAACGCTTTTATCAGAACTGTTTTGGTTTCACAAAAAAAATAAGATCTTATTTATTCCCTTAAAATCCTTTCGGTTGACCTTGATCGTGGTCGTTCTATCCCTGAAACAGAAGTAAAAGCTGAATTATTTTTTCTTTCAATTCTTTTCTGTTTACTATAAAATCAAGAAAACCGTGTTCGAGTAAAAATTCACTGCGTTGAAAACCGGGAGGAAGTTCTTTTTTGATAGTTTCTTTTATGACCCTGGGACCGGCAAAACCGATCAAAGCGCCGGGTTCGGCAATGTTCAGATCGCCCAGCATACCGAAACTGGCAGTTATACCACCAAATGATGGGTCGGTCAGCATGCTTATATAAGGGATTTTAGCATCAGTTAATTGTGAAAGTTTGCCACTTGTTTTAGCTAATTGCATAAGGCTGAAAGCGCTTTCCATCATGCGCGCGCCACCACTTTTGCTGATAACCATGTATGGCAATCTGTGCTCAATACAATAATCAACTGCCCGGCTAAATTTTTCGCCCATTACGCTTCCAAGACTTCCGCCGATAAAATCAAAATCCATGCAGGCAAGCAATAGTTCTTTGCCGCCGACATTACCAACAGCAACACGCATACTATCTGTAAGATTGGTTTTTGCCCAGATGTCTTCCAGCCTTTTTTGATATGGCTTCAGATCGGTGAAGCCCAGGAAATCTTTGCTGCGGATGTTGTCAAAAAGTTCTTCATATTCGTGGTTATCAAATATTATTTCGTAATATTCTTCGCTGCCAATGCGATGATGATGACCGCAGTTCGGGCATACAAACAGGTTTTCACGCAGGTCTGCAGAAGTGGTTATAAAGTTACATTCAGGGCACTTTGTCCACAGTCCTTCCGGCGTTTCTTTTTTTTCGGAAGTTGTTGTAAGTATACCTTTTTTTATTCTTTTAAACCAGCGCTGCTTTGCTTCTTCCTGCTTCTCTTTTTCGCCGCTTAATTTAGCATCCAAATCTTCTTCTTCTTTTTTCATATTGTTTCAAAATGCGGTATTGAAGAAAATGTTGTGCAATTTATAGGTAAATAATTACAGCTAAAGACAAATTGCTTATATTAATTCTTTTTCCGGTAAATTTTCTTTAAATATCCCGAGCAAGTCTCATTTGCCCCATTCTTTACATTAAAAAAAATGGCTGCAAAGATAATTAAATATAACTGTTATATTCAGTGTTGAAACCGCATCTTCCCGTGTTATTAATTTTTTTTTCTTTTGGTTTGTTGTATAACCAACAAATTTTTCAACAGGGTTTGTTTGAGATTCAACTTTACTACATCGCCCATTGTTTTACATTTCAGGAACTGCGCATTATTGAAAAACATAGTTAATTCTTCCTTTAGTTGCTGCATTTTTTCAGGCGCAGATATATCGTCTTTACACATCACATTAAATAATTCCATGAGCCGGTAGCGCGAGTCTGCGACCCTGAAAGCCATCATAGTTCTTTCTTCCGACCTGTATTGCTCAATAGAATCTTTATTCAGGTATTGCAATGCAAGATTGACCAGTACGTTATTTTCTTTAAAGTATTGAGGCAGGTACAGGTTTTTTCGACCTTCGTACGATTGCTGATCAAAATCTATAGCCCGAATCCGGTATTGAAAATCTTCAATATCGGGCGTCACTTCTACCACAAAGTTGTAGCTGCGCATATCGCCAAGCAATCTTACAAAACACCTTTCATTAAACTTCACAAATTCTTTGGCAAACCGTATTTTATTGGTTAGCGGTTGATCGATATACTGTTGTGTAAACAAATCTCCTGGTATTCCCGGTATATGTTCTTCTACTAAAGTATTGTAATGAGTGAAATAAGTAATGCGGTTGGGCGACAAAATGTGTTCCAGCTCCAGCCCATACACACGCGATGAGTCTGCAAGTTTTATATAAAAATGATCGTAGTTGTCGTTGTATTTATTTACTATGCGAATACGAAAAGGGTTAGAATTGCCAAATGCACAATAATCAATACTTGCGACATCGAGGTGTTTTGAAAAAGAGGTGTCGCCTTCCGTTTTTAATATGGCATAAATATTAATTAAACCATCCCGCAGGTACGTCCATTCATTCATATCGTATAAGGCCTTTTCCCAAAATGTGTCTTTGCCGTTCTTATCTTTCAAGGGTATAGAATAAGTGATCCTGGCAAGATCATCGTAAGTGACAGGCAGTTTTACCTCACGGCCGTGCTGTTGAAGATAGCTGCGAAGCGAGGCATTAATAGGATAAAAAGGTTTCTTTTTAGAAGGAGCGTCACTCTTCTTTTCCAGTTCGGAATTTAAAATGTCTGAAAACTGCATGTAAAATGGTTATTGATTAAATATAAGAGATTACACCTGTATTTGTTGAATCAAATTCTTAAAATACGCCGCAGCATGTAAAAGCCTGCTTCCATACCAGCTAAACATTTCTCCATCTGCAAGTATTATTTTGGTTGCAGGCAGCAATGGCTGAAGCTCTTCAAGGTGTTTTTGCTTAAAAGGGTATGGCTCCGAGGAGAGCAGGAGAAGCTGACAGTTTTCGAAAGATGATGGCTCACTGTGTGACAGATGATTGCCGGCAGATAACGTGTTATTGCCTATTGACTGTTGAGTGTTGGTTATTGAATATTTATTTATGGAAACTTCGGGATAGCGGTTTGTGTTTTTAAAAATATTGACAAAGCCGCAACGGCTGAGCATATCATCTATAAAAGTATCGCCGCCGGCAGCCATGTAAGGATTTTTCCAGATAAAGTAAGCTGTATTTAACTTTTTGTCCAATGGTTCTATTTGTCCGAAAGCTGCGTTTATCCCGCTTACCAGTTCATTTGCACGGGTTTCTTTATTTAAAAGTTTTCCTGCAGATATTATCATTTCCACCGCATCATCCAACGTTTTAATATCGCTGACCCATACAGGCGCTAACTGCCTCAATTCCTCTATCTGCTCTTTTACATTTTCTTCTTTATTTGCAATAATAAGATCGGGTTGCAGCGCTTTTACAACCTCTGTCTTAACTGTTTTGGTTCCGCCAACACGTTGTTTTTTTCTAAACCAACCATAGGGACGAACGCAAAACTTAGTTATGCCTACAACTTCTTCGTCTAACCCTAAACTAAATAATAATTCTGTCTGAGAAGGAACAAGCGATACAATCCTTTTAGGAATAGAAATGAGGTTTAGAGAGTGCTTCAATTCATCTTTTATTATCACGGACATTCATGTAAAATAAAAATGTAAGCTATAAACAATTACTGGAGTAAAATCAATAACTCTATTAAAAAAGACAAATGAAATAATTTTTTATAAAATTGAATAAAACGCTTTGTTTTTTTAAAAAAAATTGAAAATGTCTTTTTGGAGCAGAAAAAAACCTTTTTGAACTGAAATGAATAATAAGGTTTAGGATAATTTTAGCTGTTAATTTTAAATTCTATAATTATGAAAAACACTTCAATCAATTACTCCCAGCCAGCAGTGAAATATAACAATAGAAACAGTGATCTATAGAAACAGTGATCTTAAAAAGTGGCTAACCGACTTTATTAAAATTTCATTATTGTTTTTATTAAGTTTTTTTATTTTTCAGTAAATATTTTTCTGGCAGTTTTCTTCATTGTTATAAGTATAGTTAACCTCCCGGTTTTATTGCACCTGCTTCCATTGCCGGGCAGAAAAAAATTAAATAACCGGTTGTTGAAAAGTTAAACTAAAAGTTGACGTTTTACTGAGAAATAGCAAACAAGCCAACAATGCCTAATGAATATAATAGCAGCACAATGAAAGAATCGAGACCCATGTATAATACCTGCTTATGCGGGAAGGGATAAGGCATTTAAGTTCATGGCAAGTTGTGTTATTTAAAAAAGAAAATTCAACAATCACACCACGACAATTTGAGTTATAAATTTTTGGGATGATGATGTCCATTTTGTATTACCAGAAATAAGAATTTTTTTTTGAGATTAATTGATTCTTTATATTCATTCTCTTTTCTTAACTTTCTGCAATAAAATTTTTTATGCCGGAAAGCAGAAACAGGCACAAGCATCCGCACCAGGATTATACACATCACACACGTTCAAAAAAGAAACGCAGCGCCGCGGCTGTATTAGCTATTCTTGCTGCAATACTTGGTTTGGCAGTTGTCTATTTTGCTCAGGGTGCAGATGCTTTGTGGATGGTCATTGGTGCAGCATCCGGTGCAGTTGTCGGCTACATTATCGGGCACAATATGGATAAGGCTATTGAAAAAGACGAGTAACAGTAATTAAGCAGTTTTAAGGAAGTTTACAGCGTTTTATAAAAGTGAAATGAAATTTTGATATTTATCCCGGCAAAGAAGATTTTATGAAAAAGATATTTTGTATTCTTATAGCAGTATCAGTTACTTATCTGTGCAACGCACAAAAAACCACCAACGGCCACATCATTAGTCTCGATCCCCGTTTTGATCTCCTGGTAGACAAAAATGAAAAAGTTGAAATTCTTGCCGACAGTTTTATATGGGCCGAAGGACCTGCATGGGTAAAAGACAGCGATTATCTTATTTTTTCTGATGTCAAAAGAAACACAATTTTTAAATGGAAAGACGGTGAAGGTATTTCTGAATTTTTGCGGCCTTCAGGATTTACGGGACGGATGAGATACAGCGACGAGCCGGGAAGCAATGGACTGATTATAAACAAACGCGGTGAGGTAGTGGCGTGTGAACATGGAGACCGAAGAATTTCGACAATGCCTCTTGCAGGAGGCGGAAAACGAACTTTAGCAGACAATTATCATGGCAAATTTTTTAACAGCCCCAATGATATTGTTCAGAAATCAAATGGTGATTATTACTTCACTGATCCTGCTTACGGCCTGCCAAAGGATTCGGCAGGCCCTGGTAATGTACTTGGTGTTTACAGGATTTCTAAAAACGGCGAGGTTACCCTTCTTACAGATAATATGACACCAAACGGGATAGCTTTTTCGCCTGACGAAAAAATTTTATACATTATACAGTCGCTCCCCGAAAAACCCGTTATCATGTCATTTCCGGTAAAACAAAATGGAACACTTGGAGAAGGAAAGGTCTTTTTTAATGCTGCGGCAATGCTGAAAGAAAATCCAAAAGATTTGCCCGACGGAATGAAAACAGATGTACAAGGTAATTTGTTTGCAACAGGACCCGGGGGAGTGTTGGTAATTTCTCCTTCGGGCAAATTATTAGGCAAAATAAATACCCCTCAACGAGCTGCAAATTGTGCATGGGGAGATGATGGCTCCACTTTGTACATCACTGCCAGCAGTTTGCTCTGCCGGATAAAAACCAAAACAAAAGGAATAGGATTTTGAGAACTTTTTTTCAGGTTATTTTTTTTACTGCTTTCGTTATTTCTGCTTATTTTTCCCGCTTACTTATATTTATAACTCCCTCAGCTATAGTCGCATTATGACTTCACGTATTCAATCTTACCTAATTCAATTTCAACAAGTCTTTAATGGAAATCCCTGGCTTGATGAATCTTTCGCTAAAAAGCTTGATAATCTTTCTGAAACCCAGGCATTTGTTCAGTTTCCGGGCAATAATCATTCGGTGGCAGAAGTTGTATCACATCTGGTAGAATGGAGAACGGAAATTATTCGCCGTCTTACCCACAATTCATCTGAACGAAGACTTACTGAGGAAAGTCCTCAAAACTGGAAACCTCTTACAGAATTGCAGCAAACAGGCTGGCAGCAGTTGTATGCCGATTTTAAACAAAGCCAGGTTCAACTTTTAGATTTATTTGAAAACAAAGTGGACTTTTTTCTTGAGGAGCAGCTTGGTGACACAGCGTTTAATAAAGAATATTTTGTTGCGGGGCTTTTGCATCATGATTTGTATCATTTGGGGCAGATCGGTCTTATTTTGAAATGCGCGAAATAGTAAGCTCAGAATAATATCTTACTTCAGTTTAAAAATTGGCAGGAATTATTGAGCTTAATAAATTAAGCAAATAGCGAAAAAAACTGTTTTTATTATTTGTATAAATCCTATATTCACATTTGTAATGTCTTATATGAAAAAAAACCTTGTTCTTATTGCTGCCATGTTTTACTCCCTTCATGCATTTGCACAAACTAAAATCCGGATTGAGGAGGCTTCAAAACATTATGGAGAAACTGTAACTATATGCGACATGCTTTATAGTGGAAAATTTATGGAGAAGTCTAAGCTAACCCTTCTTGATATGGGTGGACCTTATCCAAAAAGTAAAATTACTGTGTTAATCAATTTTGAAGACCGTAAAAACTTTGCTGAAAAGCCTGAAACATTTTATGAAAAAAAGGATGCTTGTATAACAGGGAAGGTTGTTGAGTTTAATGGAAAACCTGAAATAGTTATTACTAAACCATCGGACATACAAATAGGAACTGAATGAGAATTTTGAAATAATATTTATTTTTTCGAAAAATTAGATTTAGTTCCAATAAAAGGGATAGAAAAAAAATGCTCACATTTTATTTGAATGAAGATTATTTATCCTTTTGATGTAAAAAATATTTCTCATATTCATTACAATAAAGTTGCCCTTAGTGGTTTGAAAGATGTTGTAAAGTGGAAAAGGTTTATTTATTCTTCTGCTCAAAAGAATAATTTTCTTAAAAAAATTACCTTGTCTCTATTAAAGCAAAATGCATTATGGCATCAGACGGGTTGCGAAGTGTAACTTCTGCACCAGGTTTTATCCAGAAGAAAGTTCCTGGCTGTAATGCCAGGGTTTGCCCTGCTCCTTTTTTTAGCATGCTAATTATTCCTTCATCAATTGCAACCAACACAAAAGCAGACGGTTGTTCTTTTATGGATACCTGCCCGGACTTTGCTAATTCTATTTTATAAGTTCTTGCCCACGGTGTGTCTATTGTCATTTGAGCATGTGGTAATGCTAAAGGTTTCCGGGTAAATCCTGAATCTTTTGACAGCAGTTCAATATCCATTACGTGAAATACCGAAGTATCAATATTCCAAACGCGGTGTATTTTGATATGAGGGTCGTTCAGGTTTTCAAACCATATAGTGCCGGCGTTTGAAGTACTTGCTGCAGGCTCCTGATTAATGAGTTGTGAAGCAGTATTGGTTTTGGTAAAGCAGATAAAAACAGAAGGCGTTGAATGTACATGATACAGCGTTGTATCGCCGGGAGGAAGGAGCACATTTAACAATCTCACCTTATCATTTTCAAATACAACATGATGCCTCGGCTCTTTGCTTACGGGAACTTGTGCTATTACTTTGAAAGTAAAGAGGAGCAAATAAGAAAAATACACTGCTTTTTTCATTTTTATAGTTGACAGGTAAAAAAAGATATTTCTAATAAGTTCCTTGTCTTAAGTTCACTTTTTTTATTCCTGATACTATACTGCAGATTACAGGATGTTAAAAAAGTATAAACATGATTTTCAAAAGGACCGGCGTCTCCTATTTATGCAAGAAAGAAATAATAGGTGTTTTAATGCCCTCTTGACTCCCCGTTTCCATAACGGCGATGCGACGTGCCTGCACGTCCTCCGGGTGAATTGATAGTTCGCTCGGTTATATGCACCTGGGCAGAACCTTCTGCAGAATCATTGTCGCTTGTACCGGCATCACTTTTTGTTTTATCACGCGACAGCTTTATGTCTTCGGGTACAGCTTCACTATTAAGGCTCGCTGCGGCTAAGGCTGTCAGCAGATCGTCTGCTTCATATTCTTCGTTAAGCGTTTCATCCAGCAATTCCTCCGCCTTTGTCATCTGCAATTGGTTGGCAAAGGCTATAGCAGTACCGTAGCTGGTTATTTCGTAATGCTCCATTTTTTGTACAAGAGATATAATAGCTGCATCTGTTACTTCTTTTTGCAATCCTAATTCAAAAATTGCAATGGCTTCATTTGTGAGCCCCATCATGCCTTTGCTTACATGTTCCGGGTTTAAATGTATTTGTTCTTTTGTATTGTTTTTATTGAGTAATTGTACAATTTGTTCGAGCCGGTTTTTTTACTCTTTTGTTAGGTTAAGATGATGATTGAGTGCATTTTGGAGTGAATGATGCTGGGCTTTTTCTATTATAGCTGGCAATGCCGTCAGCATTTGTACTTCTGATGCATGTAAATTTTGTATAAGATAAACGAATAAATCTTTAAGATCTTTAATCATAAACTTTCTTTTGCATAAGGAAAAATATACTGTTATTAAAATTTCTGCTAAAAATAGTAAAGGGTCATTTCTATTGTTAAAGACAAAAGAAGCTATAAACCTTAGCCTTAATTATTTTTCAAATCTTCTTTTTACCTTATAAAAAGTAAAGGGAAAGCTGCAATAGCTTTTTACGCTAATCCTTTACTACTTTCATTCCGATCTGTTGTAAGAATTTTATTCCTGAGGACAAACTTTTGTTTGACAAGCATGTGCTTTTACAAGTAATCTTAATTATAAAAAATTATTTTTTCTTTAGAAATTTAAAGTTATGAATAAGAGTTAGTGAAAAATCTAAAACTTTAAAAAAATATTTGTTTTGATATAGAGGCTACAAAGATTTAAAGACACTAAGTAACATAAAGAACAACATAAAAATTTTCTAATATTAAAAGAAAAGTTTAGTTAATCAAATGCTTATCAAATCCTGCTTTCACAAGCTGCTCATAAGCCTGCCATACGTCTGCAGGAATTTCCTGGTATACCTGAAAGCCTTTTTCTGCATACAACTTTATTCGCTGCAGGTCGCCGGTCATTATATTAATAACCTGTTCTGCCGGTATTTCATCCGTTGCATAATCTTCAAATGATATTTGGGGAGAAGTAACTATAAGTTTTTTTTCAGGCCAGTGTTTTTTAAATGTTGCAAAGCTTCGTCTTTCCATATATGGCTTTTGCACCACAATAAAAGACCCGGGATAAAGATTTTTTTCTGCAAGAAGCTGTTGCGTAAATAAAATGTTTTCTCCTGTATTGGTTGATTTATTTTCAATGAGGATGGCTTCTTTCGGAACACCTTTTTCTATAGCGATTTTTGAAAAAAGGTCAGCCTCCGTTTCTGTCCATACGCCTTCTGTCAAACGTCCGAGGCCACCTGAAAAAATTACTATCGGAGCCCATCCTGCGAGATACAATTCTGCAGCCCTTTCTGCTACTCTCGTATCGTGACTGCCCAATACAAGTATACAGTCTGCCTTTTCTATGCTATTATTTACATGATGATAATTCCACAGTTTTTTTGCTAAAGCAAGCGTTTCTTCTGTTATCATATTTTTTATAAGAATACCTGGTTATTACGTTTTTAATAATTTTAGCGAACTTATTACGTTTTAACGACACAAAACCGAAACATGATGAAAAGCATTACTTTAGGGATAAATTAAACATTGTGCCTCCTTTGTATAACCGTAATACACTTATTTTTAAATTTTTAAGGCAGAAAAATGATAAATAAAGCCGAAAGCAAGTGCATGAGGTTATACTATAAATACCTGTTTTTAATTGCAGTACAATTCTTTCTATCTTTTTTTACTAATAATGGTTTTGGCCAGCATAAGCATGATACTACGCACTTCGCAATGTCTAAAGCAGAAAAACATTCACTCGTTTTTTCAGATAGTGCATTAAATGCTGTTGGTATCGATGTATTATTAAATAAAATTCAAAATGTTCACAGTACATTAAACCGGATCAATACTGTTACCAGCATTGGTTATGATACGCGCGATATTGATAATAATTTTCCTGAAATCGACTCCAGCATTGATATTATTGCAGAAAACCTTTCTCTTTATAACACCGTTTTAGACGTAAAAAACCTTCAGTTATTCAATGATTTAATTGCAGATATACAGCACAGGCTTTCAGACTGGCGGGATTTATTATTTAAATACAACAAAGATGTGTTAAGCATGCAGGGACAATTGGCATCATTTAAAAAGGATACTATTTTAACTGCGTTGATGACCGACTCTGCTTTTGTAAAAATATACAGAGCAGAATTAACTGATTTAAAAAGTGACTGGCGGGATGCGGAAAGATTAACAGATACTTCCTTTAATAAGATAAATGATTTGCAGGCAACATTGTCAAATGAATATTTTGAAACTATTGACCTTGACAATAAAAACCGGGACTTGCTGAGGAAAACCGGAAGTAAATCTATTGGAAAGGAATACGATTACCTTTGGGAAATGCATGCCGCCTCGCCTGAGGAAAACCGGCGTGTGCACGAACTGGTAAAAAAATCTTTTATAGGGCAAAGAAGGATATTAGCCTATTATTTTGAGCGGAACTGGGACGACCTGTTGTGGATGTTTTTAACAGGCGTTGTAATCTTTATATGGATATACAGGAATTTTAAAAAACTCGAAAAGTATACAGCGCGGGGAGAGGAGACCGAATTTGGCGCAGTGCTCATCAGAAAAAATTCAGTACTGCCTACGCTGATAGTATTGTTTAATATAGCTCCCTTTTACGATATTCATCCGCCTTCAACCTATGTAGAGATAATGCAGCTTTTGCTTGTTGCAGCGCTAACGTTACTTTTACGAAAACGCTGGCCTAAAGATTTGTTTCATTACTGGCTGCAGCTTGGCTTTTTATATATCGTTTTGTCATTTACGGGCACGTTTCTTACACCCGGTCTAAGCTTCAGGCTTATTCTTCTATTACTGAATATTATTTCTGTGGTATTTGGCTTTAGGTGGATAAGAATGATAAAAAAACATACACTTGCTTTTTCAGAAATGATTAAGACTGTTTCTGTCATTTACATTGTCTTAAATATAGCAGCCATTTTTTGCAATCTCTTCGGGCGGTTAAGTCTTGCAAAAATATTAAGTATAACTGCCGTATTCGGATTAACTCAAATCGCAGGACTTTCTGTTTTCATGATTATAGCAATGGAAGCTTTTGAATTGCAGCTTACCGTAAACCGGTTGAGAGGCGGATTGACTGCAAGATTAAATTTTGACAGAATCAGGCGTTTAATTCGCAGCGCTTTAATGATTTTATCTGTTTGTATCTGGATCATTGTTTTTACTATAAGCCTAAATCTTTATAACGTGGTATTAAGGGCGATAGAAAATTTTTTAAACAAACCGCGCAAAATTGGAAGTACGTCTTTTGAAATAGGCAATTTCCTGCTTTTTATTTTTATCATTTATGTTTCAAATCTTTTGCAGCAGGGCATAGGATCTTTGTATGGCAAAACCGAGGATACCTGGGATCCCCAGATCAGGAAGAATAGTTCGCGCCTTGCCATGACGAGGCTCCTTCTTATTATTGCCGGTTTTTTAATAGCTATTGCTGCTTCAGGCCTTCCTATAGACAAAGTAACCATAGTCCTCGGCGCATTAGGCGTAGGTATTGGTCTTGGCCTGCAAAGTATTGTAAACAATCTCGTCTCCGGCGTTATCTTAATTTTTGAACAGCCTTTTCGTATCGGAGACTTTATAGAACTTGGCGATAAAAAAGGAAGAGTACTCGACATCGGAATCCGAAGCAGTAAACTGGTAATGGAGGAAGGGGCCGAAGTGATAATGCCTAACGGAGATTTATTAAGCGGCCGGGTTATCAACTGGACCCTGCGCGATGATAACGTAAGGATAGAAATGCCCATCTCTGTAGAACCAGGTCACTCTTTTGAAGAAATACAAAAGAAAATAATGGAAGTGATCAGCAATAGCGAACATGTACTGAAAAATACAAGGTCAGAAATTTTATTAACAGCCATCACAGATAAAATCATGAGTGTAGATATACTGATATGGATAAACAATGTAAATAAAATACAATCGATAAGAAGTGAATTGCTAAATAAAATACATGAATTTTTATTGAAGAATGATATCAAAATGATTTGATTTTAAATTATGTTGAAGAAGCGCTTTTAATATTTCTAAGCAATTAACTGCTATTTTTTCCATTTGTCAGAAGCAGCTTAAATAAAACAAAATCTTAAAAGAGCAAGCGTAGTAATGCTATAAGAATAAAACATTGTAAATTAACCGCGGTTTTGCTAATATAAAATATTCAACGCCTTTTATGTATAAAATCATTGCTTTTCTTCTGCTGGTTATTTGTATTAAACCAGTTGCAGCACAAAACAACCGGGAAAAAGATGTAGAACAGATAAAAGCTGCCCGAAAATCGTCTAATGACGCTATTCAAAAGCACGACCTGGATGGCATAGCGAAACCTATGATAGACGATGTAGTGTGTACTCTTGGCAACGGCCATACCTATGTGGGAAAAGACAGCACTATTTCTATTTTTAAACAACGTTTTGCAACCATGCCTGATCTTGTTTTTGTGCGTACACCTTTTGTAATACGTATAAGCAATAATGATACATTAGCCTGGGAAAAAGGAACATGGAAGGGCTTCAGAACAGATCGTAAAACACGCAGCACTTCCGGGGGAAATTATGCGGCTATGTGGTGCAAGCGCGATGGTGTCTGGAAAACACGATCAGAACTATTTGTTGCATTAACTTCAAATTATCCGTATTAACGACAATAGTAAGCTTTCGCCCGTTACACACTTGCTATAGCGAAGGCTTTGTCTATCCGGGTATTAATTTTTGTTATAGTTCTGAAATTTTGACGGATAAAAAAATAAGTTGACTTTTTTCAGAGTAAGTTTTACAATTAAAAATAAAAAATCCCGCCTGACAGCAGGATTTTTTATTTTTAATCCAATTGGTCACGATCAACTATTTCTGTCGTTATCTTTTGAATTGTAATAACTCCTTTTGGCTTCTATAATTGCATCTTCTCTCTGATGTTTCAAATCGCGAACCTTTTGTTTCCGTTCATCTTTGGCCAGGCTTTTGTCGTGCTTTACAGTAGCTATCTGGTAGCTGAAATCATTTTTTATATCCTCTATCTGCAGGTCTAACTGTGAAGGCTGCGCCTGATACCTCGGATAGCGATAAAACGGATCGTAAAACGGAGAATATCCCAAACCGTACCCAAATCCATAATAAGGTGAAGCGTATGTATAAGGAGCTATAACGGTAACCCTTGGTCTTACATAATGTACTCCGCCTCCTCCAATACTGCCACCACCGCGAAAACCACCTCCAATCTTTGGCTGAGCTGATGCACCCAATGTCAATCCTATTGAGAGCAATGCTATAAGAACTTTTTTCATAATTAATTTTTTTTTCGTAATTATAAAAGCAATTTTTATGCATAATTAATGTTGAAACATTACTTATAACTAATTACTAACAGTTGTATGTACAGCGGTCGTTTATAGAAAAAAAAATAATCTGCTGAAATGACATTTTGCAGAAAAGTGAGTATAAAAAATGGCAGGAATAGCTTTTTATTTGTCAAAGAAGACAGTTCTTTTTCTTTGTATTTCCAGGTGTAAGATCAATTGTTTTCTATGTTTTTTTTTAAACCTTTTTTATTATCACGTCTGCTGTTATAATATGGAAAAATCTTACATGTCTTCCAAAAAGTTTATTTCTGCATTATTCTCAAAAACAACATAAGCACGTTTCCATGGCTGGTCGTCTGTCAACTTCCATTTGTGACCGCTTCCTGTGGTGTCCATTGCAATTAAAACTTGGCCGGGCTTAAGGATAAAAGTTTCGCTCAGCCACGTTTCAAACAAAAGTGTACCCGTTAGAGAAAGTACATATTGTGCAACGGGAGCAGGATGCCAGTCGTAGGAAGAATGGGGTGGAGTTTCTTTAAAACGTATCGCCGTTACATTTGTCAAATCTCCTTCATTCACAGATCCCGTTGCAACGTGTGTATGTCCATCAGAGCCGGTATATATTTTATAAGCTTTTATCATTAGTTGGTTATAATTTAAATTTTCGGCCGTAAAAACCAGTTTGAATTTTTTTGGTACAGGCATTTATTCTTTGTGAATCATCGTTGCGACGCATTTCGTTCATCGGCAATTCTTTTTTCATCTTCAGCTTTACTGTAAGGAATATGCTCATAAATTTCAAACAGCTTATGTTTTAAGTACATAGTTATACAAAGTTCGACCGATTATAGAAAATATAAAGTTTTATTCTCCTTATCCATAGTTAGAAAAACAGCTTTACTTTTATATTTACCTATGGAATTTTTTGTAAATAAAGACTCTGTCGTAAGAAAGATATGGGGAAAAGGAGATACCATTCTTTTCATTTTTGCAGGCGCATCTGCTGAGTTTGCTCTGAACAAAGCGGTAGACTGGTTATATTTTACCGGCCGGCTTCCTGCAGATCCTTTAGGCAGACTTTTTTCTACGGTCAATTATGCGAGAGCGATTGTTTTTTCTGAATTGAATGCGGCTAATTGCGCTATTGATAAAATTTCGGCAATCCATTCTGCTGTCGAAATTAATCGCGGAGCTAAAATTCCTGACTGGGCTTACCGTGATGTTTTATTTATGCTGATAGGGTATTCTATAAATTCGTTTGAATTGCTTGAGCGAAAACTGACTGATGCTGAGAAGGAAGAAGTGTTTAATGTATTTTACAGAGTTGGAAGCAGGATGAATTTAAAAGGACTTCCGAAAAATTATACTGATTGGCTGGTAATGCGCGGGCAACATTTAAACCATGACCTGGTAAAGGGAGATTATACAATAGATCTGTACAAACAATATAGAAAACATTTAGGCCAGGTGCGTTTCAAATTATTATTAGAGGGACAAAAACTTGTCGTTCCAAAAAAAGTAAATGAATTATTGCAACTTGGTAAAGTTTCTCTTTTAACGCCTGTGCTGGCTTTTTATAAACTGACAAGAAAAGTAAAGGTGGACTGGTTTTTAAAATCTGTGATATTGCCTAAAGAGTATAAAGCGGAAATAAAGGAACTGGATGTAGTATGAAATCCGAAAGGTTTAAACTTTATTTAAACTGCTTTGCGGAACAAAAATGATTTCGTCTTAGATAGCTTTTATCTTTAATAAACAAGTTTTTTCTATGATTCAGGCAGGCTGATTTTCTCAAACTCATTCAATTTATCCAACTCCAGGATAGTGGTATTTCCGTCAGGAGATTCATGGTACATTGGTTTAAATTTGGCTCCGAAAATAATTTCCTCATAAGTGTAAGAACTACGAACCATAACCATATTTGCAAAGATACTATCAAAGCCATTGACCTGCACGTACAATTCCAGGTCTGATTGTTTCATATCTTCTTTCGAAAAGTTGGATAATGGACTTTCTTCATCTATAGGATGTACCACTGTCCAGTTCATACTAAAAGTATCTACTCTTTCCCGCTCCAGCTTTAGCTTGTAAAATTTGTATATTGGCTTGTCCTCTTCCATTTCCATAAATACAGCACTGATAGTTATGCGGGCATCAGTCAAATCGTGATTCACTTTATAAGGTACCATGCGAAACATCAGCGCAATACCGTTTTTATAAGGGCTGATCAAAGCATTTTCACTGAAAGCAATATAGGCTCGCGGCCGGCTGAATCTTCCATACAGCAGACCTGTAACTAAAGCAAAAGACAAGAAACCGGTCATAGACTCCAACGAGGATATTACATGGGCTCCATCACCTATTGGGTTTACCCTTCCGTATCCAACTGTAGTAAAAGTTTCTGTGCTAAAGAAAAAGACTTCTTTTATTTTTCCCCAGGTTGTAATTGAGATTAAACCTTGCAGGTCATTAAACCCCGCTGCTAAATATAGCAGTGTAAAAACAACATTAGCAAGCAGGTAAAAAAGGAGAATGAATGTAAAGAACTGTGTCCAGGATAACTCTAACAGGTTAGAGAAAAAACTTATCCGCTCCAACAGGGGTAAACCTTCTTTACGCATGTTAAAACTGCCATCCTTATTTACAAAACGTCCGCCTCTCTGGTTTGCCTGGACACCGAAGCCTGAGTCAAGGTTGGCTTTAAAGGTGGTATTGACTTTTTTGGGAGAAATCATCATTATCAGGATTAATAAAGAAAATAGCAGTTTAATAAAATCCGGCAAATTTACAGAGAAAGCTGCCTGGGTCTTACTGAGATTTCTGCAAACGTAATTTACTTTAGAATCTACTCCATTTTTTAAAGTAGAAATAACTATTTTACTTAAACGTAATAATAATTGTTTAAACAAATTTATTTAAACAATTATTTCTTTTATTTTGTTTGTTTATTTCTGTTTTAAAATTATTCTATCCCTTTATCTATAAACTAACACATGAAAAAAAGCTTTATTTTGACAGGTTTTTTTATTTTGATTTTTTTCGGTTGTAAAAAAAGTGATGTTGCAGTAACCAAACCGGCAGTAGTTGCAGCAGATTTGGTCATCCCCGCAGATTCTGTTAAAGTGAATCCCTACGGTTATGCTCCACTTTCAGCGCTCGTTAATTTTTCATCACCTGTTGCAGGCAAGACCGTAATTATTGTAAAAGGTAAAAACGGGCCTGCTTCTGATATAGAACATGTATTTAATGATGAAGGCTTACTTCACTCAGTTCCTGTTATTGGGCTTTATGGCAATTTTGCAAATACTGTAGATATCAGGTTGATAAATAACGGGGGTGATACAGTAGCAAAAACATCAATAAATATACAAACAGCTCCTCTTCCTGCCAACATGCCCACTTCAATAGTTCAGGATGTCCTGCCTGCCGGACCGGTAGAAAAAGGTATAGACCTGGTAAGTAATTTTAGCGCAGGTACGCCGCTTGTTTACACCCCCGGCTCTCCTCAAATTCCTCTAATGGTTGATAATTTCGGCGATATCAGGTGGCTGTTAGATTATACGAATAGCCCTGACGTAAACTCGTTATTTTATGATTGCGGAATTAAACGGTTAAGAAATGGAAATTTTTATTTCGCTGACTTTTGGAGAAACAACGTTTACGAGGTTGACATGTTGGGCAGAATAGTAAATAAATGGGATTTTAGTACAACCGGTTTTGTTTTTCATCATGAAGCTATAGAAAAGCCTGACGGAAATTTTTTAGTTACTGTTACTAAAAAAAATTCGGGAACAATAGAAGATTATGTTATTGAAATTGACAGGCAAACGCATAGTATTAAAACGGTCTGGGATCTGAAAGAATCAATGGATCAGCAAAGAGCAACCTTAACAGACCTATTTAATTATCCAGACTGGATGCATACAAATTCAATCATATATGACTCCACCGATAATACTATCGTAGTATCAGGTCGTTCCCAGGGTGTAGTGAAATTAACTTTTGATAATAAAGTAAAATGGATAATAGCTCCGCATAAAGGCTGGGGGCTTAACGGAAGAGGTGAAGATTTAAATCAATTTTTATTAACTCCTTTAGATGCAGCAGGAAACAAAATTACAGATCCTGAAGTTTTGGATGGATCCACCAATCATCCCGATTTTGAATGGTGCTGGTACCAGCATTCGGTAATAACTATTCCTAATGGTGATTACATGCTTTTTGATAACGGATCTGTGAGAAATTATGATCCCGCTGCTCCAAAATACAGCAGGGCGGTAGAGTATAAAATTGACCCTGTGAATATGACTATTCAGCAGAAATGGCAATATGGTAAAGAACGCGGTTTAGAAACATACTCTTATATTGTTTCAAGTGTACAATATTTACCTAATACCAATCATGTATTATTTAGTCCTGGTTTCCAGGTGTTAAACAAGAACGGTCAGGGCGGAAAAGTTGTAGAGGTTGATTATGCAACCAAACAGGTAGTTTCGCAATTGAGCTTTTCAGCGGCAAATTTATGGGGCTTTCACCGGGCTATACGTATGAGCGCTTACCCCGAATAGTGTTAATGTCAGGGCTACTAAAGAGAACTAAACACCTCTCATTTTCTTTGAACGCAGAATTAAATGTATTTAAGATCAAAACCCGGAAAAAAGAATTTTCCGGGTTTTGATCTTTTTAAACATGTTGCTAAAAATGCTTCTTGTATTTTTGATAGAAAGCTTACCCTAACTTCCTTATTTTCTCAATGATACCGGTAGTGGAGAAACCTTCAACTAATGGGTTAATAACAACTCTTCCGCCATTCGCAATTACTTCTTTTGCACCAATCATCTGGTCTATTGTATAGTCGCCACCTTTTACAATTACATCAGGCAGTATGGCTGTAATGAGTTCAAAGGGCGTATCTTCTTCAAATATGGTAACAGCGTCTACAATCGCAAGACTGGCAAGCAGCAAAGCCCTGCTGTTTTCATTGTTAACGGGTCTTTCATTACCTTTCAACCGTTTGGTGCTTGCATCGCTGTTGAGGCCTACAATTAAAATGTCTCCTTCCTTCGCTGCTTCGCTCAGAGATGATATATGACCTGCATGTAAAATGTCGAAACAACCGTTGGTAAACGAAATGCTTTTCCCCAAAAACCTCCACCTGTATATTGCCTGAAGCAATTGCTCCCGTGTATATATTTTAGATGGTATTATTTCCGGTTTTTTCATGTTTTTTCAATTTTTTATTATACCACGGCAAAAGACCAAGCGATATAAAACCAATAAAAATAATGATAAGAAATTGTGCAAACCACTGTAAAGTACCATTTGCAAAACCGATATAGAAAGGCACACCGTTTTTCTCTAAAACTTTTGCCAGAAAAACGGCATAAGTACCAATACCACCCGGCGTAATGATCATGCCAATGCTGCCGAAAGCGAGCGCAGAAATTGCGACTTCCAGCGGAAGGCCTGATGTGCCAAGGGTACCGTTGAAGCCTATCCAGGTGCCCAATATGTACATAGCCCAGATACCAAGACTGGCAAATATAAATGCCCACTTTTGCCTCAGGTCCTTTATACTTATAATGCCCTGCCATACTCCCTTAAAGATGTTGCGAATGCCTCTTATTAACCGGATATCAGAAAATCTTTTAAATAAAAATTTCGCCACAAATGCAATAGCAAATATTATAGCGATGATGATAGCAAACTTTCTAATATCAAAAGCACCTGATTTGCCTGTAAATAATTTTTTTAATAACAAAATTCCATAATGTCCTATTTGCTCAAACTGAATTGCAAAGGCAATTAAAAAAACAACTATCAGGGAAAGTAAATCAAAGGCGCGTTCGGCTACAATAGTTCCAACCAGTTTCTCTGCCGGAATGTTTTCATATTTTGCCAAAATAGTGCACTTTAATACTTCTCCAAGCCTTGGCACAGCCAGGTTAGCAAGATAACCAATCATGACAGCAAAAAAAGTATTTATCAAAGATGGGTTATAGCCCATAGGCAGCATCAGCATTTTCCAACGTAAAGCCCTGAGAAAATGACTGAGTGATAAAATAAAAAAAACAGGAACAATCAGCCAATACCTTGCCGTAGAAAAAGCTGCCCGAAAATCTTTCCATTTGTCCGGCGGTATCTGGTGAAGGCTCCACCAGACAAGAAAAACACCCAGGCCAAGAAATGCAAGGTATTTAAGTATATTGAGTATTTTCTTTTTCATATTTTAGCGATGCAAGATATGCTAAAGCGGGAAAATGAGTGCTGACTGCAGGTAATGAAAGGTTCAGCGGGTCAAAAGCATATTGTCAATCAGTCTTACCTCACCTATAAAAGCCGCAACCAGCGCTACCATCCTTTTTGCTGACTCTCCGTTACTTACAAGCTGTAAAGTGTCTGCATCGGCTATGGATACATAATCTGTTTTATGAAAACCATTGGTTAATAAGTAATCTGTTGCATAGTGTTCAATATCCTGAAGCGGTAAACTGGCGAAATTTGATTTTATATACAACAGCATTTTAAAAATACCGGCCGCGTTTCTCTTTTGTTCGTCGCTTAGTCTCAGGTTGCGGCTGCTCATGGCAAGGCCCGTTTCTTCCCTCACAGTGCCTACCGTAACAACCTCTGCCCCGCTGCTGATCAGGTGTACAAGACGTTTTATAACCAGGCATTGCTGGTAATCCTTCTCGCCCATAAAAAGATAACCAGGGTTTACAATGTTGAGAAGTATGTTCACTACCTGGCAAACTCCCTGGAAATGACCAGGCCTGTATTTTCCTTCCAGGATGTATTCGATTTCTCCTAAGTCATAATGAACGGCAGGCTTTGCACCTGCAGGATATATTTCTGCAACGGCAGGAAGAAATAAAATATCGCATCCGTTATTTTCTAAAAGTAAAATATCATTATCAATAGTCGTCGGGTATCTTTCAAAATCTTTAGTATCATTAAACTGTGTGGGATTTACAAAAATGCTGCACACAGTAAGGTCACACTTTTCTTCAGCTGCTGTAATTAGCGAAACATGACCTTTATGCAAAGCTCCCATGGTCGGAACAAATCCAATTGTTTTGCCTTGTTTGCGGCTTTCTGCTATCTTATTTTTCAGCGCTGCTGCTTCTTTAAATATGACCATTTAAAATTTAAATTGAAAAGCCGGGAAAACTATGAGTTCCTGGTCTTTTTTTTGTTATGTACATTTGTTTTTCATGGCATCATCGTTGTGTCACTCCCTTGTGCTTATATATTTTCATTGCATCTTTTCCTGCATCTTATTCTGCAAGTTATTTCATACTTTTCAATCACTTAAAATCCTTCAAAAGCCTTGTCCCTGCAAATTCTGATAAAATTGCTTAGCTTTGCAAACTCTTTTTTTAAAGGGTTAACGAGTAAAACAAATCGTAATAATGTCAACAAAGAAAAGAATTTTATTTATTGCCAACGAAATGTCACCTTATCTGGAGTTGACAGAATTTGCAGAGATAGTGAATAAACTGGCAATAAAAAGTAATGATGCGGGATATGAGGTAAGATGCATTATGCCACGTTTTGGAACAGTTAACGAAAGAAGACACCGCCTTCATGAGGTGGTTCGTCTTTCAGGAATAAATGTAAGCGTAGACAATGATGATTATCCTTTACAAATCAAAGTAGCCTCCTTGCCAAATGCGAGATTACAGGTTTATTTTCTTGATAACGAAGATTTTTTTAAAAGAAAATTTGTTTTCAGCGACGAAGAAGAAAAATGGTACGATGACAATGATCTGAGAGCGGTTTTCTTCTGCAAAGGAGCATTGGAAACGGTTAAGAAGTTTGGATGGCCGCCCGAAATAATTCATTGCAGCGGATGGATGACCGGCTTAATACCTTTATATTTAAAAACAGTATATAAAAAAGAACCTGTTTTTGCACATAGCAAAGTTATCTACACTATAGGTAATACTACTTTCAAAGAGAAACTGGGAGAAGACTTCGCAAAAAAAGCGCTTATTCATAATAGCCTTAAAGAAAAAGATCTCGACATTTTTAAAGACGCCTCCGATTATGCCCTGCAGAGAGGGGGCGCAATGTATGCTGATGCTATAACTTTCGGATCTGAAGATATTGACCCAAAACTGGTGACTGAATTTTCAAAAGTTAAAGGTAAAAAGGTAATTCCTTTTAAGGGATGGGATTCTGATTTAACAGAGTATTTAGAATTGTATAGCGACCTTGCGGCGAAGTAAAATTGACCCTTAACCTAATGTTTAACAAATAAATGCGTAAGCTTTGCTGGATAGCTATTGCTGTTCTTTTTACTGTTTTTTCCTGTACTAAAATTGATACTACTACTATCGGCAGCGGGTTAATTCCACCTATAGATGGCGTTACTACATTAGACACTGCGCTTGTTGTTTTTACTGATAATTTTATTGATCCTTCAAACGACTCCTTAAGGGTTTATAAATCTGATGATCATGTTGTAGGCATTATTAATAATGATCCTCTATTTGGCAAAACCACTGCTCAAACTTGTTTTGAATTAAAACCTACATCTTATAAATTTTCTTTCCCCGGAGGCGCTTCGGTTATTCCTGATTCTGCTGTTCTTATCTTAAGTTATAAAGGGGTTTATGGAGATACTACTATTCCACAAAATTGGCAAGTGAGCGAACTTACAGAATTATTACAACGGGATTCGGCTTACCCTGTCAGCAGGCAATTTGCTACAGGAAACATCCTCGCCACTAAAAATATTGATATTACCTCGCTTAATGACTCTATAAATTACGGAATGGAAAATGCTGTCAACCAGATTAGAATAAAGCTTGCACCGGAGTTTGCAAACCGGTTTATAAAACAATATGACTCTACTGCCGGCAATGCTTATGAAAGTGACTCTGTATTCCGTAACAACTACTTTAAAGGATTTGCAGTCGGCCCTGCGCCCGGAAGCCCGGGTAATGCCTTGATACGCATAAATCTCTTGGATACCAATACAAAGCTTGCTTTATTTTATAATTACAAAGTTCCTGACTCTGCTAATAAAACTGCGGCAGTCAGTTATTTCCGGTTTAGCACAAATAGTACGGCGTCAACTGTTCCTGTTTCAGCAAGCGCCAATTATATCAGGCGCGACTATACCGGCTCACCGTTAGCCGCTAATGTGTCTAATACCAATTCAAACGATAGTATTATTTTTATTCAAACGTCTCCCGGTACTTTTGCAACTATAAAGATTCCGGGTTTATCAGGCTTTCCAAACGCTATCATTCACCGCGCTGAGTTATCGGTATACCAGGTTCCTGATGTATCTCCTTTAGCTGCAATATTTACCCCGCCCCGGTACTTACTGCTCAGCGGTTATGACAGTGTTAACAGGGTAAAAATAAACGTTCCCAACGATTTTGTATACAATACTTCTTCAGGCGCTAATACCTCGACGTTTGGTGGTTATCTTATGCAAAAAAGTATTCCGGAATTTGGTACGGTACAAGGATATGTGTTTGATATAAGCCGCTATGTTCAGGGAATAGTTACCAGGAACGATACAAACTTAACGCTTCGGCTCTCTGCGCCATCAAGAGACTCATTGAAGTATACGGCTCCATATCCTGCAACTCTTGCATCTGTTACTTCTTACTTCCAGCCTTCAACTGCTAATAATGTTGCAGATGGGAGAGTTTTGCTTGCAGGTGGCGGAATGAGTGCAGGGAGTGTGCTAAGAATGCGTTTACGAATAATTTATTCGAAAATATAATGTTACAGCCCAACCCCTATCTTTGCTGCCATTTAAGCTATTTCAAAGTTTATATTTTATAATCTATGCCTTATTTATTTACGTCTGAAAGTGTATCCGAAGGACACCCGGACAAAGTAGCTGACCAGGTCAGTGATGCACTTATCGATAACTTTCTTGCCTTTGACCCTGACAGTAAAGTAGCCTGCGAAACGCTGGTAACCACAGGGCAGGTTGTGCTTGCAGGGGAAGTTAAAAGTAAAGCCTACCTCGACGTACAGGAGATCGCCCGCGGAGTTATTCGTAAAATTGGTTATACCAAGAGCGAATATATGTTTGAAGCAAATAGTTGCGGCGTTTTGTCTGCCATACACGAACAGTCTGCCGATATAAACCAGGGTGTCGACAAGGTGAACAAAGAAGATCAGGGAGCAGGAGACCAGGGAATGATGTTTGGATATGCTACAAACGAAACTGAATCTTACATGCCGCTCGCACTCGACCTGGCCCATAAACTGCTGATGGAGCTAGCTGCATTAAGAAGAGAAAACTATATTATAAGTTATCTTAGACCCGATGCAAAAAGCCAGGTCACTTTGGAGTACGATGACGAGAATAAGCCCGTAAGAATTGATGCGATTGTTATATCTACCCAACACGACGATTTCGCTCATGAAGATGTAATGCTGGAAAAGATAAAAAGTGATATAATCAATATTCTTATTCCAAGAGTTAAAGTTAAGTACGAAAAATACGCTCACCTTTTTACTGATGATATTAAGTATCACATTAACCCTACCGGTAAGTTCGTTATCGGCGGACCACATGGGGATACAGGGTTAACCGGACGCAAAATAATTGTAGATACTTATGGCGGTAAAGGTGCACACGGTGGTGGTGCATTCAGCGGCAAAGATCCTTCTAAAGTTGACCGAAGCGCTGCCTACGCAACCCGTCATATAGCCAAAAACCTGGTAGCTGCAGGTCTTTGCCATGAAGTGCTGGTGCAGGTATCTTATGCTATTGGAGTGGCAAAGCCTACCAGCATTTATGTAAATACCTACGGAACTGCTACAGTACAAATGACCGATGGTGAAATAGCAAACAAAGTGGAAAGCATCTTTGATATGCGTCCTTACTTTATTGAGCAGCGTTTAAAACTAAGATCGCCTATTTATAGCGAAACCGCTGCTTATGGCCATATGGGTCGCGACCCGGAAGTGAAAATAAAACAATTTTCTACACCTGCCGGTGAAATAAAATCTGTGGAAGTTGAGCTGTTTACCTGGGAAAAACTAGACTACATAGATACAGTAAAAAAAGAATTTGGTATAAACTAAGCATAATTGTAACTAATTATTGCTGCATTATAACCTCCGGAAAAGCGGAGGTTATTTTATTATAAATATGAATGAAAAGCATAATCCCTGGAAAGTTCTGGAGCAAAGAGAAATCTACAATAACGCGTGGATAAACGTCACAGAATTTGATGTTATTAATCCGGCAGGCAAAAAAGGCATTTATGGAAAGGTTAATTTTAAAAACCATGCTATTGGCATTATTCCACTTGATGACGAATTAAATACGTACTTAGTAGGCCAGTACAGGTTTACTTTAAACCAATACAGTTGGGAAATACCCGAAGGAGGAGGTCCGCATGGCATCGAAATCTTAGAGTCGGCTAAACGCGAATTGAAGGAAGAAACCGGTTTAGTGGCAGAGGAATGGACTAAGCTCACAGCTATTCATCTCTCAAATTCTGTTTCAGACGAAGCCGGTACTATCTTCCTTGCCAGAAAATTAAGACAGGAGGAGGCTACGCCAGAAGAAACAGAACAGCTTGTTGTAAGAAAGGTTCCTTTTGAAGAGGCTTATCAAATGGTAGAAAATGGAACAATCACTGATACAGTCGCAGTAGTTGCTATTCTAAAAGTAAGAATTTTGCTTATGGAAGGAAAATTAAAATAAACAGGAAATTAAAAGATATTTCAATGCGGCTTCTTAGTGCTACTTCGTGTCTTTGCGCCTTTGTGCCTCAAAATATCCTGTTCAGCTTTTATGCATAGACACTAATCGACAATATAATTTTCAAACGTTACTTTTCTTTATGAATTTCAGAAATCAACAAAATAAACCCCGCCCCAAAAAGAATACTTTAATCATTGGCAGAAATAAAGTAATTGAAGCCATGCAGCAAGGCAAACAATTAGAAAGAATTTTTTTGGTAAGCACTGTGCATGGTGAAGTGATTGATGATATAAAAAGGCTTGCCGAAGAAAATAAAATACCTGTAAATAAAGTGCCGGTTGAGAAATTAAACAGCTTTAACATAAGCAACCATGAAGGTTGTGTGGCAGTTATATCTAAAATTCAATACCAGGATTTACAGCAAATAATATCGTTTGTTGTAGATAAAGGAGAAATTCCCCTTTTTTTGATTTTAGATGGAATAACAGATGTGAGAAATATTGGCGCGCTTGCAAGAACGGCATTATGCACAGGTGTACAGGCAATCATTATTCCCGACAAAGGTGTTGGCGCTCTTAATGAAGATGCAATTGCAACCTCTGCAGGAGCGTTGGAAAAAGTGGCTGTCTGCCGGGTAAACAGCCTGATGAAGGCTGCTGATGAACTTCGCTTAAATGGAATACAGGTATTTGCAAGTGAAATGAAAGCAGAAAAAAGCATTTATGACGTGCGTTTTGCTGAACCCTGTGCAATTGTAATGGGTAGCGAAGACAAAGGAATTTTTCCAGCGCTGCTAAAAATTTGTGATGAGCAATTTAAAATACCTATGAAAGGTGATTTTGAGTCTTTAAATGTATCGGTAGCTGCAGGAATGATTTTGTATGAAGCTATGAAGCAAAGAATGAGTCAGATATAAACCAACGCGAAGTAACAACTGATTTTAATAAAAGCTTGCCTTTTTTCCTGATACTATTTAACTATTTCCTGTACTTGGTTTTGGGATTCCTTTTAGCATGATAAACCGCACAGATATAAATAATTTTTTTCCTTTTTAAAAATTTATAAACAATCGTGTAAGGAAAAATTTCGACCATTGTTTCCCGATACCCGCTTTTACTGATGCCATAATTTTCCGGATGAAGTAGAATTTGTTTAATCTTTTGCTCTACCTGTTGCTCAAAACGTTCTCCTAAACCCTTTTGTTCCTGTTCATACCATTTATACGTTTTCAAGTACTCGTCCTCAGCCTCGGGATGAAAAATAAGTTGAAAAGCCCTCTATTTTCTCTTGTTAATCGAGTTCTCTGCTTTTTTTTTACTTCTTCCCACGTAGTGCCTTTTATTTTACCACTTTCTAATTCCTCCGATCTTCTATTCATTTCATCTACAAAAGTTGGCACATCAAGTAAGCTTTCATGTTCTTCTGCAAATGTCTTTACAACAGTCAGTACTGCCTTTTTCTGTTTCGGGTTCAATTGAGACAGGTAGTTATTGATTTGTTTATCTAACGTTGATGCAGTCATTATTTTTTATCAAATTTATTATTTTTCTGTTCATACTTCAGTGTTTTTAGCGTTTTTTAGTTTAAACATTTGTTTTAGGGTTTTAAAAAAAGACTGTTTGTTTTAATCAATTGGATTGTAGCTTTAATAAATCGTATGAAAAGCAAATAAATCTTTTAAAAAGTCACCTGATTTCCGTTCATGCTATTCATGGAAAAACCGCTTTTTAAAAGAAGGATTTTCTCCCACAATTTTTTTAAATAATTTATTAAAATGAGACATATTTTCAAAACCAACAGAATAACAAGTCTCTGAAACAGTTTTATCCTGTAATAAAATATTTTTTGCCTGGTTAATTCTATATTGATTTACAAAATCGGTAAAAGTCATTTTTGTGTTTTTTTTAAAGAAACGGCAAAAAGCGGCGGTAGTAAGATGAGCCTGTTTAGCAATCGCATTCACGTTCAGCTTCTGATAATAATTGGCTTCAATGTATTTATAAACTCCATCCATCCGCTGCCGGTCTTTTTCAAAAGATTTGTTCATTGCCGGGTGAGTGTTTAGCACAGTCACTTCATCGGTTGTGGCAAGCATTTGAAAAATTTGAAGTAATGAAACAATTTGCTCAAAATGATTAAGTTCAGACAGTTGTTTTAATTTTTCACCAACTGCCTGTTTTGTAGTGCCCGAAAAAGATAATCCATAATCAGCCTTATTAAACAGCTTTTTAATTTCTACAAATTCAGGAACATTTAAAAAGTCCTTTCCCAGGAAATTCTCTTTCATTTGTATAACCACTTGCTCGCATTCAGTAGTAACGCCGTAATCGAAATTGAGATGCGGAATGTAGGGGCCAATAAACACCAGGTCGCTGTTTTCATAGCCTGATATATGATTGCCCACATGGCGGGTGCCGCTTGCTCCTTCCACATACACAATTTCGTATTCAGGATGAAAATGCCACAGAAAAGTATCGTTCAGCCTTGGCGTAAGCAATATTTTAAATGAACTGCCCTGGTCTGGCAAAATTTCTTCTCTTTTAATTTTCATATATTCTCATTCTTATTCTAAAATATACATTTTTGTTGATTTTAATAAGAATTAAGTCAATACAGAACAAAAAGTGGTCATTGCAGACTTGGCTTTGTCAGGTGCAGAAAAGTACCTTTGAGGTATTAATTACTTAAATATTTATATATGCAACAACAAACGATGGCTTCTGCTATGACTCTTGGCAACGCACACAAAGACATCCCCGGCAATCCCTCAACGGCCAGCAGCAGCAATATCAAATTAAATGACCGCAGCAACGGAAGACCTTTAAGAGTACTAAGTGAAGAAGATTGGCAGTTCTGGCAATACAATGGTTATATCGTTATTAAAAATGCGGTGCCAAAAGAACAGGTTCAACGGTTGGCTGATTTTCTTTGGGAATTTGAAGAAAAAGACCCTGGTAATCCTGAGAGTTGGTATGCACCGCCTCGTGCAGAGATGAAGATGAAAGAGCTCACCAACACGGGCATGGTGGAGATTTACAATCACCAGTATTTATGGGACAATCGACAATATCCCCGTGTGTACGATACCTTTGCAGATATTTGGGGCACAGATAAATTGTGGGTGACCATAGACAGGGCAAATTTAAATTTCCCCATTCGGCCCGGTTTTGAATATAAAGGCTTTATTCATTGGGATTATGATCCTGAAACAAAGCCCCAAAATGTGCAGGGTGTTTTGGCTTTGGCTGATCAGACAGATGAAAATATGGGCGGTTTTCAATGTGTGCCTGAATTGTTCAGAACATATGACAAGTGGAAATTGACACAACCGGAAGACCGCGATCATTTTAAACCCGACATTTCGGGATTTGAAATTGTGAAAGTGAAAATGGAAGCCGGCGATCTTCTTATATTCAACAGCCTGCAACCGCACGGCATCAGGCCCAACAGGAGTGGCGACAAAGTTCGCATTGCGCAATACATTTCTATGATGCCTGCACAGGAAGACAATGAAGAATTGCGCGAATGGAGAATTACTTCGTGGAAAGAAAGACGTGCGCCGGAAGGTTATGCCTTTCCCGGTGATCCACGTCAATGGGAAAAGACAAAATATGCCACTGCAGAATTATCGCCGTTAGGAAAGAAATTATTGGGATTGGAGAAGTGGTAAGTTGACAGAACACGGATTATTATGATCATTAAGATTTACGCTGATAAAATCATAATTAATCATAAGGTCATAAAAAATCTGTGTGCCATTGATAGTAACTTTGCGCATTAGAAATGGATAAAATGAAAGGCAAATTGTCCTCTGGAATTATATTCTATAGAAGGTGCAGGAAACTTGAAAGAATTTAAAGCTACCAACGCAAGCCTTACTAAAGTACGTTTGGTTTTTATTTTAGTAAGGTCTATATCGGGTGATATATAATACTGTCTGTATCGGGGAATATCTAACCGGCTGAATGCGTTCCCATGATCATCTGTTCCAACATTTGCCAAAGCGCCAAACATTCCTTCGGCGCCATATCCCACTGCAATATTCAGCCACGACGGCATGTTGCTGGCTGGCAGAAAAGATTTGATGTTAGCGCTTAGCCAGTAAGTTTGCGCATTGTAGTCTTTTATAAGGCGTTCGCTAAAAGTTTTTCCATAGATGGCGTCGGCCCGGGCATTAAGATCGGGTGAACTATAAGTTTTATAATGGGTAGAAAATTTCATATGAATTCTTTGATTATCCCATGCAAGTTCCTGACTGATAAGCAAGCCGCTTCCAAAAACATTGGCTGTAAAGTCTCCCCAGCTCCATCCCCATTGCGAACTAAATCCATCCAGTGTTTCTATCATCGTCTGGTAGGCTATACCACTTAATCCTCCAATCCAGATACGCTGGTTGCGTTTCATTCCTGTCCAGCGCCAAAGTTCCATGCTGCCGTTGCTTTCTACATAAGCGCTGTAAGCATGCCCGACTTTGTCTACCTGTTTCCACTCATGATTATCATCAAAAAAATGGAAATGCGTCTGAGGGTAGTTGCTATACCAGTCCGAATACAAACCAATCATTGAGCCGCCATAGCCTATTATATTGGTGGCGGCAATTATACGTGTTCTTCTTTTTTTCTGCAGGGAATTTAAGTTGTATGCTACCCCCGACTTTTGGGCATACATGGCAGAAGCAGCGGGGGCTTTTGTAACAGAATCTTTTGCTAAAAAGGAAAGGGTTTCTGCTGTTGCCGTATCCTGGGCGGAAAGATAAAAGGGTGAAAGGGAAATAATGAAAATATATATCGCTAAAGAGCACTTGTGAGGAAGGTCGTTCTTCATTTATCAAACGTACGGGTTTAAAATACAAACAGTTTATTTTTAAAAGTTTTAATCGTTAAAAATTCTTAAACTTGCTCTTTGAAGTCAGTTGGCGCATTAAGCCTGGTAAAAAGTGCGTGTGTATTTGTTTCTGTTGAAGGAACTGTTGCAATGAATTAACGAAACAAGAGCTTCAAAAGCTGGTATCATAATTATGTATTTTCAATAAAATCTAAAAATATGGATGCTGCTATTTTAGAAAAAGTAAATCTATGGTTGAATGGAAACTATGACCAGGAGACTAAAGAAGAAATAAAACGGTTACAAACCTCTTCGCCCGATGAACTTACAGAATCTTTTTATCGCAATCTTGAATTTGGAACGGGCGGTCTCAGGGGAATCATGGGTGTAGGCACAAACCGGATGAATAAGTATACTGTTGGCATTGCAACACAAGGTTTTGCTAATTACCTGAAAAAAGTATATGGAAATGCTGAAATAAAAGCGGCAATCGCCCATGATAGCCGGAACAACAGCAGGTACTTTGCAGAGACGGCTGCAAACGTTTTTGCTGCAAATGGTATTAAAGTTTATTTGTTTGAGAACCTGAGACCAACACCTGAATTATCTTTTACTATACGGCATTTGGGTTGCCAGGCAGGTCTGGTAATCACTGCTTCGCATAATCCTAAAGAATACAACGGGTACAAGGCGTACTGGAATGATGGCGGACAACTGGTGCCTCCACACGATAAAAATGTGATGGAAGAAGTAAATGCTATCTCGGGTGCAGATGAGGTGCAATGGAGCGGCGGAGAGGCAAACATTTCTACTCTGGGAAAGGGAATGGATGACACTTTTATTGATATGGTGAAAAGCCTGAGCATTTACCCGGAAGTAATAGAAAAGCAAAAAGACCTTAAAATTGTTTATACGCCGTTACATGGTACAGGCATTACCCTGGTGCCCCAGGTATTACAACGTTTTGGTTTTAACAATGTCCATATAGTAGAAGAGCAGGCAACGCCTGATGGCAATTTCCCTACCGTTGTTTATCCAAACCCCGAAGAAAGCGAAACGATGAGCATAGGCCTGAAAAAAGCGAAGGAACTGGATGCAGATATTTTGCTGGGAACAGACCCTGATGGAGACAGGGTAGGTATTGGCATAAAAAATTCTAAGGGAGAGTGGATGTTGATGAATGGAAACCAGACAGCAGTTCTTGCCTTTAACTACGTAATAGAAGCCAGGAAGACGAAGGGAATTGCGAAGCCTGATGATATGGTGGTTAAAACGATAGTAACAACAAACCTGATAGACGATATAGCAGCAGCAAACGGTGTAACGTGTTATAATGTGCTAACCGGTTTTAAATGGATTGCAGAACTGATAACTGAAAAACTCGGCAAAGAAAATTTTATAATAGGTGGTGAAGAAAGTTACGGTTTGATGATAGGCGATAAGTTGCGTGATAAAGATGCAATCTCGGCAGTTGCGATGCTAAGTGAAATGGCAGCCTACGAAAAAAACAAAGGCCGCAGTTTGTTTGAGAAATTATTAGACCTGTACGTGCAATACGGCTACTATAAAGAGTCGTTGATATCTATAACAAAAAAAGGTATGCGGGGTGCAGAAGAGATAGCGGAAATGATGCAGGAATACAGGCAAAATCCGCCGTCTGTAATAGCGGGAACACCCGTTGTTCAGTTGCTTGACTACGATAAACAGGTGGGTAAAAATCTTCAATCGGGAAATGTGTGGGATATTGAATTGCCCAAAAGCAATGTCTTGCAGTTTATATTGGAAGATGGCTCAAAAATATCTGCAAGGCCAAGCGGAACAGAGCCAAAGATAAAATTTTATTTCAGTGTAAAAACCCGTCTTGAAAGCGTTGAAAAATTTGAAGAAACACAAAAAAAGATGTATGATAAGATACAGGCGATTATAAGCGATATGAAACTGAAATAAATCTAATTTGACTACAGTTTGAGAAAGGCTTTCTTGTAAAAGACGGCCTTTTTTTGTTGCTCAATTTTTTTCGTAAAGACTAATTAAACTTGTGTTTTACGAAAACAACTGGAAATACCAAATTCAACATTAAGTGAAATTAGGAATGGAAAAAAGAAAATAAATATGGCAATAGCTAAAAAACTTCATCAAAAGTTGAAAATAGATGGAAACTTTATATTGGAAATAGTTTGATATTCAGAGAAATTTTTTAAGTAGCTTCTACAACAGAACGATTGATTAGTGAAGTACTTCAAAAAAGACTGTTGAAAACGTTTAGCAACTTTTTCATACCAGTAAAAAAGCTTATTTTAGTGTATTGAAATTATAGGCAAGATTTTAAATCCCATAAATCCCGGTTCAGACATTTTAAAAAACACTTTTACCATTATATACTTTTTCCCCCTGCATATTCCTGACGCCATAATCAAATTTCTTTAGTATGGAATAGCCACCATATTCTCCTTTTTTATTTAAAGCGATAAAAGCCACCTGCAGCGTTTTAGCATTTACTCCATTTCTTTTTACAATACGTTCCACTGCTTTTTTACATGCCTCTTCAGGAGATAAACCTTGTCTCATAAGCTCGACAACAGTATGTGAGCCGCAAATTTTTATCACTTCTTCACCCACGCCTGTAGATGTAGCTGCGCCTATTTCATTATCTACAAAGAGACCTGCACCAATAATGGGTGAATCACCGACTCTGCCGCTCATTTTAAAAGCCATACCGCTTGTGCTGCATGCGCCACTCAGGTTTCCATTAACATCGAGTGCAAGCATGCCGATAGTATCATGGTTATTTATTTGACCCTTCACTTCTTTTGGCTTTTGTTTATTTATTTCTTCCTGTATATTGTCAACTGTTATCATCGGATCATAATGAGAGGTTTTCAGCCATTCTCTCCATGCCTTTTCGCTTTCCGGTGTCAGCAGGTTTTCTTTTTTAAATCCCTGTGATAGTGCAAACCTTAAAGCGCCTTCACCTGTCAACTGCACGTGCGGTGTTTTCTCCATTACCAGCCGGGCAACAGATACAGGATGCATTATGTTTTCAATCGCAAACACAGCTCCGCAATTTCCATTTTCGTCCATTACGCAGGCATCAAGCGTTACTTTCCCATCCCGGTCAGGCAAACCGCCATAACCTACGCTTTGATCCTTTGGGTCTGCCTCTGTCACACGCACCCCTTTTTCAACTGCATCGAGCGCTCTGCCATTTTTTTCAAGTATAGTCCATGCTGCCGCATTGGCTTTTACATTTGGCGACCAGGTTGATAAAACAACAGGACCTAAAGCTGATGTACCACCACTGTATTTATGTACAAATAAAGATGATGAGCCAAGAAAAGACGATTGCAGGAACGTTCGGCGATTAAGCATAATTGATTAGCAATTTAAAAAATTTCTTTAAATAATATTAATTGGCACCGTATTACAAAGATGTTGAATTTTGTATTTAAGCAGGAATAAAAATACGAAAGAAAAAACACTTCTGATTTTGCCCTTTCTTTGCATGCTTCTGATATAATTATTATGAAAATTTCTGAAGCTTCAGTAAAAGATATAACTGATATCTGCGCTCTTGTAAACAGTGCTTACCGTGGAGTAACTTCCCGCCAGGGATGGACTACGGAAGCTGATATGCTCGATGGTATACGTATAGACGAAAATACGCTTACGCATTATTTAAATGAACAACAATCAGTCATACTGAAATGTACAAACGACAACGATGAGATAACCGGCTGTGTGTATTTGAAAAAGGAAACAGAACATCTTTATCTTGGTATGCTTACAGTAGCGCCCCGCCTTCAGGCTAAAGGTATCGGCAAATTATTACTGAAGGCGGCTGAAGAAAAGGCAATACAATCAGGTTGCAGAAGCATTGTAATGACTGTAATTAGTGGCAGGAGTGAACTGATAAACTGGTATAAAAGACATGGATATTGTGAAACAGGGATAAAGCAGCCTTTTCCAAAAGATATAAAATTTGGAAAGCCAAAATTTCCCTTAGAATTTATAATAATGGAAAAGAGTGTGGCAATAAGGATTGAAAGAACAGAGTTGAAATAAATAAAAAAAGCTGTTGCCGGTATTTGGAAGCAAAGAGGTATGAGTTTCATTGAAAGAATTGTGCATTTCAATTTTTTTCAATTGAGTTGGTTTTTTGATAATTTAGTTTTTGTACTATAAGGATGCTTTGGTGAGAAAAAGGAAAAATGTCACGAATTGCTTTTTTGAATGCTAAAATTGTTTAAACGAAGTATTAAAAAGTATACCTTTTCTACCTGCTGGTTAAAACTTCTTTATCTGTTAATTTCCCGATTACAAAATCACCCACTTTTCTTCCCTGGCGCAAACCTTCATTAACCGCATCCATAAAATGAATGCCTCCGTAAAACCTTGATATACCTGCCTCCATTGCAGCCTGCCTGAAAGATTGAAAGTGGCGCGACGGAATACCAAACCTGACCTCAGAGCTATCAGTAAAAGAAAAATTGCTGCCGAAAAAATTGCTCAAGATTTCTGCAGAGGCACCTGAAATAACGGAGTGGCCGCTTAGATATTCAGGAAAAGGCGGCGTTTGTAGAAGAGGCTCCCAGCCCGGATCTATATATTTTCGAATGGCAGTTTCAGGACGAATTCTGTTGCTGCGATATTTCTCATCCCAGCAGCAAATAAAGCCATCCATCAAGGTTGCCGCAGCGATCGTATGAATAAACATGGATTTTTCAAAAGAAATATTTTCGGTTTTACATAAGTTTCCGGTTATAAGCATCCAGTGCGCTCCCGGCGATATTTTTTTAAAGCCGATCTGCAGGTGCCCGCCTTCCTGGATGGCGAAAGGGTTGCAATCCCAAAAAGAGGCAACTCTTCTTTGTTCTGCTGTCAGCGTATTTCCTGTTTGGTACACGTCATTCATTAACCCGAAAAAAGAAGTACTTTTGTTTTTATTGAAAGCTGTCGGCGGCAACGGTTTAAACCTTGAAGCCGAGTCTAACATAAAAGGCCTGACTTTATTAAAGTAAGGCTCTACTGCACTAAAAAAACCGGGTGGGGTAGGATACCAAAATCCTTCTTCCTGCTTCGGAGTATAACGGGGATAATCGCTGGTTTTTCGGTATCCGTCCGCTTTTGCATATTTCAAAATCTCGCTGGCTACATAAGAGCCATATGCCGTTGAAGCATTTATAACTTCATCAGATATTCCCTTCGATAAACATAGCTGCTGCAGGCTTTGTTTATTTCTGTCTAACAATCTCCCCGATGGTTGCATCTTTCCGGCAACCTCCAGCATTGCAAATAACGAGGACAGTTTATAATCATAATTTTTTATGCTGTCGGGCTTGTTGATTTTCGGATACTGGTTAAATATTTTATACAAGCTTTTTTCAGCATGTCCATTCTCAGCAATTACTTCATATCCTGCGATATAAGTATATGCAAAAAAACGGGCTGCGAGGGGAGGATTAGTTACATCATGCAGCATAAGATCGCACATGCTGTTGGTAATGTTTGCAATGTCACCTGCATTTGCGTTAAATTTTGCTTCTTTTTTTTCGCATGAAACAAAAAAATAAAAAACAAGAAATAATGAAAAAAATAAACGAAAACGTGTCATGCTAATTTTAATCTTTATACTATAATTTCCTTCACCAGTATGTGTTTATGCAGCTTTTGAATTTTGCTCCTTCAAATATACTCATTATCTGTATTTTTTAAAAGCAATTATTACCATAAAAACTGCAACGTGATTGTGAAATTTTAAGTTTTATCTTCCGCCAGGCGGACAATGTTCTTTTAAATAGTGAGTGAATAGCATAGACAGGTGAGCCCTCGTACCTTCTCCTTCGCTAATGCTGTGAGTGCGGTTTGGATAACTCATCAATTCGAAATACTTATTATTTTTTACTAATTCGTTTATTAGCATTTCTGTTCCCTGGTAGTGTACATTATCATCACCCGTTCCATGAATAACGAGCAAGTTTCCACGAAGATCTTTTGCATGTGAAAGGGCTGAGGCATTTATATAATCCTCCATATTCTCCTGCGGCAATCCCATATATCGTTCCTCGTAAATATTGTCGTATAGCAACCTGTTCGCAACCGGGGCTATAGCTATGCCTGTTTTGTAAATGTCAGGATACTGAAACAGCAGGTTTAAAGTTGTAGATCCACCGCCGCTCCAGCCCCACACTGCGATACGGCTGGTATCAACAAATTTCCAGTTCATAATCTTTTTGGCAGCCATAGCCTGGTCGTGAACATTAATGATACCTACTTTACGATAAATAGCTTTTCGCCATGCAGCTCCTTTTGGTGCGGGAGAGCCACGACCATCGAGACTGATTTGTATATAACCGTCAGCGGCCATATCACCGTTATATAAACGGGTGCCTGCAATACCATATGCATCTTTTACGGTAGTACCTGCAGGTTCTGTATACACGAAAAATAAAACCGGATATTTTTTTGTCGAATCAAAATTATCGGGTTTCACCATCCAGCCATCCATCTCAACGTTGTCGCTTGTTTTTATTGTAAAATACTTAATGTTCGAATTTGATGAAGCGGCTCCTTTAACCGCATTGTACACTTTGTGACCGTCGAGTGAAGAATGGTCTGGCAAAGAGATCCATTCATTAGTGTAAGGTGTGTAATAACTGGAGAAAGTATGAAATGCAAATTTTACCCCGGGGGAAATGTTATATTCATGTGTGCCGTTTTGGTTTGCAGGGCTTACCCGTTCTGCTGCTCCTTTGCCATCAAGTTTTATTCTATACAAATATAATTGTGTAGCATTTTGAGGTGATGCATCAATATAAACATAATTATTTTTTTCATCAATTGCTTCAATGCTCATAATATCATAATTACCCTTTGTAATTATAGTTTCTTTGCCATCCCTGCCCACCCGGTAAATGTGCCGCCAGCCGTCTTTTTCAGACACCCATAAAAATTCTTTTCCGCCATTTATCCATTCCCATCCGGTTGGGTCTTCGCTCCATCGCGCTTTTACATCTATCCACGCCTTATCATTTTCTGTATAAATGGCAGTTGATGAACCAGTAGCTGCATTGCACAAAAAAACTTTGGCCTCATTTTGTTTCCTGTTTAGCTGCTCCAGTATTATTTCTGTATTGTTTGCTGCCCATTCCATGCGTGGTATGTAATGCTGCTGTGGGTCTCCCGGAAGATTTATCCAGGTAGTTTTAGCTGTTGAAATATCTACTACACCAACTTTTGCAGGAGATGGATTTTGACCGACTTTAGGATATTCAACAGGTTTGGTAAAGGAATAAAGAGAGTCGGTATTATCTATAAGCAGAAAGTTTTTAATCTTTGTTGCATCAATTTGCCAGTAAGCAATATTTTTACTGTCATTGCTCCACCTGAAGCCATCCCTGCAGTCAAATTCTTCTTCGTATGCCCAATCAAAGGTTCCGTTGATCAGCCTTGTTGTACCATCTTTAGTAAGCTGGAGAAGTTTGCCGGTAGCAAGGTCTTCCACATAAATATTATGCTCACTTACATAAGCCGCCCTGGTACCATCAGGCGATATTTTTGCAAACATCAGTGAAGAAGAGGGCCTTCCCTGTCCAAGCTGTCTTAATGTCTTATTCGCTATATTCAAAACCCAATAATCGCCTCTTGTATTTCTGCGCCAGACTCTTTTGGTATTGGTAAAAATCAATATTTTTTTTTCATCACTGCTAAGAGAAAAACTGCTGATTTTTATTGCTTCAGAACGGCCTTTGGGCACTAACTGAAGCGAATCGACAAAGACAGTTTTTGTAAGTGACGGAAGCTGGTATTGTACTATGTTGTTGTTTTCGATTTGGTAATAACTATTGCCATTTTTAGCCCATACAATGTCTTCCCGCAATTGCGCATTGACAGAAAAAGTAATGTAAAAAATAATAATGGTGAAAAGAAAAAATGATTTCATAAAACAATATTTGCTACTTATTCGCGTTAAACTTAAACAATACTACTATTAAAAATTATAGAATATGGAAATTAAGATGAAAAAGCGCTGCTGTATGAAGAATTTTATGGTTTTTTAAAAAAGACTTTGTCAAAATCCGGCATGCAGATTGCACCTACAGAAAAAAAGTCAGATGTTTCTGTTCCGGCTTTACAAGCATTAAAGTTGAAACTAATAGCTGCTAAGCCAACGTATTGATTGTATTTTACCTGCTATGTTAAACATTAAAATATAAATTATTCTTCTGCAACTTTTACTGCAAACTCAGCCGTCTTTATGTTGTTTTAAAGACAAAAATCAATATTTTAACTATTTAAAAACAATAAAAAAAATTTCTATGACACACATTTCGCTTGCGGTAATATTTTTTGCAAATGCTCACGCTGAGCTAATTTTTAAACCTTTAAAACACAGCCAATATCTAACAGTTGTAAAAGACGTATAAACAGTATTTTAAATTTAAATTAATTATGAAAATGAAAAAATTAACTCCTCTATTTATTCTCGTCCTGATATTTGGCGCTTGTAAAAAAGATGTGGTCACTAAACCGGTAGATTTTACCTCAACAACTTATCAGGCTTTAGGATCTTATGACTCTTCAGGCACACCCAGTTATTTAATAAGCCCTCCAGATGCCATTTCTTCTAATATGTTATCATTCCTTAACAGTATTCTCGTAGAAAAGTCAGATTTAAGAAAAACACATCCCGAGTTGCTTTCAACCAACGCTATTGCCGATATTGCGATGACCAAACCTGCTGATGTATTTATTACTTTTGTTTTTTCGAACACAACCTCTGCAAATGCGTTTGCTTTTTACACCTATCCTACAAATACTCCCCCAGCGAGCCCGAAAGATATAAAAACAATCACCTATTTTTTCCCTAACGTAGGAAAAGGTACAAAGTTAAAGGCCGGGGATAAAGTTAAAATCGGAAGGTTTGAAGTAGGCACTTCTATTGGTTTTGCTTTAATGAAAAGCGCATGGAATGCTACTACTAAAACAGTTGACACTCAAGTGGTGCATTTTTTATCAAATGACGTATTAAATCCTGAAGTTGATCCTAATCTTAAAAAACATGCAGTTTTAATTAATTATCCTGCTGAAAATAAAGTATTAATCGGGTTTGAAAATACAGACAGAACAAGTGCCGATGCCGACCATGATTTTAATGATATTGTTATTTATGCAACGCTTGTCCCTTAGGCAATTACCGGTTATGAATTTAAAACAGCGATAATTTCCTATAGTTTATAAATGTTTTAAAACATCTAATAGTTAAAAAGCCTGGCGGGAATGCAGAATAAAATTGATTATTGGAAAGGGAATGGAATTTTTTCATTCCCTTTCTTTTTTTATACTGCTCTGCCAAATAAATTTAGAAAGGTTTTTTTGATTCCCATACTAATGCGCTTGCTCCTAAAATTGCTGCATCAGATTCTTTTAATTCACTGAAAATAAGCTTAACCTTATTTTGGTATATAGGCAGCACATTTGCTTCCATATACTGCTGTGTAGGATTAGAAAGCAGCTCTCCTGCCTTACACAGTCCTCCAAATAGTATTATCGCCTCCGGGGAGGAAAACATGACAAAGTTAGCCAATGCCTTGCCCAGTATCTCGCTCGTAAACCTGTACACTTCATTAGCTATTTTATCTCCGAGTATAGCACATTCATATACTACACGGCTATCTATTTCTTCTTCTTTATAATTTCGTAACAAGCTATGTTCATTGGGATAATTAGCAAGCATTTCAAGAGCTGTTACTTTCACTCCCGTAGCAGATGCATATGTTTCCAGAGAGCCGCGCATACCCGTTCCGGCATGCAAACGGCCGTTGGGTATAATAATAGTGTGACCAAGCTCTCCTGCAAATCCATCATGGCCATATATCACCTGTCCGTTTGCAACTATACCGCTGCCTACACCGGTACCTAAGGTGATCATAATAAAATCTTTCATTCCTCTTGCAGCCCCATACATCATTTCACCTACCGCAGCGGCATTGGCATCGTTGGTAAGGGCAGCGGGTAAACCAAATTTTGCCGTTATCAGGTCAGCAAAAGGAATAATGCCTCTCCATTTAAGATTTGGAGCATATTCAATAGTGCCGTTATAATAGTTGCCATTAGGCGCCCCTATCCCGATTCCTCTTATCAGTTCATCTCCATTTATGGTTTCAAGGGCAGGCCTTACTGCTTCATATAGTGCATCGACATAATCTTTTACATTGTCATATTTATTAGTTGATAGTGCTCCGCGATATTTAATCTCTCCCCTGGAGTCTACAATACCAAAAATGGTATTCGTTCCACCAATATCTATTCCTATCGCAAATTGGTGCGTGGTTGGTACTGTCATAAGAAAAAAACTTATTTCTGATTAGTTGAAATAAAATTGTTTGCAAAAGAAATTAAAAAAAGGTTACTAAGCAACTTCTGCAGAAACCGGCACAGAAGCTTCTTCTTCTGATATTGCTTCATAATCTATTCCCTGTTTTCTCAATATGCCTTTTACTGCAAATGCAAATACTGCTATATAGGCAAAGCAAATTACAGGCACCCAATAAGACTGGTGAATACCTATACCCGGTACATCACTTTTCGATTGAAGATAATCGGCTAGTTTTCCCTGCAAAGGTGGTATAACTCCTCCTCCCAATATCATCATAATTAAAAAAGCTGAGCCCTGGCTGGTGTATTTTCCTAAACCGGTGACGGATAAACTGAAAATGCAAGGCCACATGATTGAGCAAAATAATCCTCCGCTTAAAAAAGCATATATAGCAATCTTACCCGTTGATAATACTCCGATCGTCATAGCGGCAGCTCCTAATACACTAAAAATTAAAAGGGTTCTTGCAGGTTTATCTTTACTAAGAAAAAAAGCGGCAATTTGTATTAACACGCAGATTATATATAAGTACAAAGGACGCATATCGTTTTGAGCAATGGTATTTATGCCAATCACTATTCCAAAAGCAACCAGCGGAACTACTGCCAGCAACATTTTATTTGTTGATTTTGAAAAATTGAAAACACCTATTGATCCTGCCCACCTTCCTATCATAAGACTTCCCCAATACATAGAAATAAAAGGTGCCACCTGTGATGATTGAAAACCTCCAAAATCCTGTTGTCTCAAAAGTTCACTCAAATTACTTACTATAGTTACCTCGGAACCTACATATAAAAACAGCGCAAGCATGCCTAAAACAAGCTGCGGATATTGCATTGCTCCCCATCCTTCAGGTGATTTTCTTGCACTCATATTTGCTGCCAGCAAGCTTATAACCACAACGGCAAATGCACCCAACAGCCATTTCATTCTATAGGTTTCCATATTGTGTTTCACTTCTGCAGAAGCATTGGTAAGGTCTGTTTTGTAACTGCTGAAAACCGGGGCAAACATGATGATAAGCAAGCCTGTGAGTATTAAAAGTGTGTATAGAGCTTTATTGGCTTTTTCAGTCTTTTCAATTAAAATACCTGGTGGAACTTTACTGGAAAAATAAAATAAAGCTGCCGCAAAGATGAATAAAATGCCCACACCTGCATATAAAATTACTACTTTATCAAGCGTTAAAGCTGCGATTTGTTGCTCGGAAAGCGCTGCTGTTGATCCAAACAAGGCCAGGGCTACTACAATAGGTCCTATCATAGTGCCAAAAGAGTTTATTCCCCCTCCGAGATTTACACGGCTTGTGCCTGTGGAAGGATCTCCCAAAGAAATGGCAAAAGGATAGGCGGCTGTCTGCTGCAGTGAAAAGCCAAGGGCCACTACAAACAGCCCTGCAAGCATGCCTGTAAAAGTGTTGGCATTTACAGCAATAATCATGGCAACGGCGCCTAAAGCAGAAAACAATAAGCCATAAACAATACTTCGCTTGTAACCCCATTTGCCCACCAGGTCTTTACCCACGAGCGAGCCATAGGCAAAAAAACCTAATGCCCCAAGATAATAGGCACCATAAAAAGCAAAATCAATTAATTGACTTTGAAATTGATCGAGATTGAAATAATGCTTGCAAAAAGGGATAAAAACACTGTTGCCTGCCGCTATAAAACCCCAGAAAAAAAAGACAGTTACAAGAGTGCCAAGAGCTCCGTAATTTGTTGGTATCCCCTGAGATTGAATCTTTTGCGAAGAACCCACATTCATAGTTGCGCCTGCCATATCGTTGTTTTTTTAGATTATGAAAGTAGCAGATTTTTTTTATCCGCAAAATTTTCATTTAATTATTTGCTGATAACAAAATCTTGCTTACTTTGACGGCCTTATTAATTGCCAATGGAAATATTACATATAAGTGCAGAAACTTACCCGGTAGCAAAAGCCGGCGGCTTAGGCGATGTGGTTGGCGCACTGCCTAAATATCAAAACAAGCTTGGACATACAGCAAGGGTAGTGATGCCAATGTATAGAACCAGATTTCTCAGCGATAATCAATGGGATGTAGATTTTAAAGGACATCAATATTTAGGTTCGCGCTATTTTGATTATACTATTATTAAAGAACGAAACAACAAGCTTGGATTTGATCTGTATCTTGTAGATATTTATGGCCTCCTCGACAGGGACAGAATTTATGGATATGATGATGATACTGAAAGGTTTGTTGCTTTTCAGATTGCCGTGACTGACTGGCTTAACCACTGGGCCTACAAACCTGATATTGTGCACTGCCACGACCACCAGGCTGGTCTTGTTCCTTTTATGATGAAGTATTGTTATGATTTTAATTATTCTTTAGCATCAGTTAAAACCGTATTGACCATTCACAATGCGCAATACCAGGGATGGATAGGCTGGGACAAAAGCTATTACATACCAACATATGATAGCTGGAAACATGGTATGCTCGACTGGCAAAATGATATTAATTCTTTAGCAAGCGGTATAAAATGTGCGGATAAAGTAACAACAGTAAGCCCCAGTTACTTAGAGGAATTGCGTCATTCAGCAAGAGGGCTTGAAAATCTTTTTGAATTTGAAAGAGGTAAATGTATTGGCATTTTAAATGGAATTGACACACAGGTCTGGGATCCTGCTTCAGATACATATATTACTGAAAATTTTTCTATACAAGATACAGAAAGCGGTAAAAAAGCAAACAAGCAAATATTATGTGAACAGTTTAATCTCGATGTCGACAAACCATTAATTGTTTTTATAGGGCGTCTTGTTGGCGAAAAGGCAGCAGATGTTTTACCTGACAGTATTCTTGCTTCTATTTATAGCACACAAAAAAATGTTTGTTTTCTTATCCTTGGAAGCGGAGAAGGAGAAGTGGAATGGAGATTAAATAATCTTACGTCTGAATTTCCCGGAAATTACAATGCTTTAATAGGCTACAATGAGAAGTTAAGTCACCAAATGTATGCTGGCGCAGATTTTTTATTAATGCCAAGCAGGGTAGAACCATGTGGATTAAACCAAATGTATGCAATGCGGTACGGAACGGTACCAATGGTAAGAAGCACCGGTGGCCTGCGCGATACCGTAATAGATATGGAAGATCCAGGAGGTTATGGAATAAGTTTTATTCATGCCTCGGTAGGTGATATTATTCATTCTGTTGCCCGTGCAGTTAATGTATTTGGAAAACCGGATACACTTAGCCTAATGAGGCAAAGAATGATGAATATTGATAATAGCTGGGACAATAGTGCGCAGAAATATATGGATGTTTACCAAAGTATATAAAAAACCCTTTTTTTAACCCTACATTCTTAACTTTTAAAACTAACGACCTTAATATGCTTAACCATTCTAAATCCGTAGTAGCAGTGATACTTGGTGGCGGGGCTGGAACAAGATTGCATCCTCTTACAGCCAGCCGCAGTAAGCCCGCAGTACCTATAGCAGGTAAATACCGGCTGGTAGATATACCTATAAGTAACTGTATAAACAGCAGCATCAGCCGCATGTTCGTATTGACACAGTATAATTCTGCTTCTTTAAACAGGCACATAAAAAATACTTATCATTTCAGTGCCTTCAGCAGTGGTTTTGTTGACATACTTGCTGCTGAGCAGACACCCGATAATCCGGGGTGGTACCAGGGAACTGCAGATGCAGTGCGTCAATCCCTCCGTCATCTGCAAACTTTTGACTTCGAATATGTTCTTATTTTAAGCGGTGATCAATTGTACCAGATGGATTTTTGTGAAATGCTTGACCATCACAAAGAGACAGAAGCTGATATTTCGATTGCAACTATTCCTGTAGCAAAACGGGAAGCGAGTGAATTTGGTATTTTGAAATCGGATGAGAACCACATGATCACTTCTTTTATCGAAAAGCCAAAGCAGGAGCTGTTGCCGGACTGGGTAAGCGATACCGGTGAGGAAATGAAGGAACAGGGGCGTATATATCTGGGATCGATGGGGATATATGTATTTAACCGTAAACTTCTTTTTGAGTTGCTGGAAGACACAATGAAAGATTCTACCGATTTTGGAAAACAAATCCTTCCTGAATCTATTGGTAAATATAAAGTTGCAAGTTATCAATATGAGGGCTACTGGACCGATATTGGAAATATTTATTCTTTTTATGAGGCTAACCTTGCCCTCACCGATGCGCTGCCGCCTTTCAACCTGTTTGATAATACAAATACTGTTTTCACCCGTGCCCGTATGCTTCCTCCGGCAAAATTTACCAACTCTACTCTCGAAAAATCCATCGTTGCCGAAGGGTCAATTATTCACGCAGCACGGATAAAGGGAAGCGTGGTGGGCATAAGGTCGCGAATAGGAGAAAAAACAGAAATAATAGATAGCTATCTGATGGGTAACGATTATTATGAAACATTAGAGCAGTTATTGATTAATGAAGAAAAAGGTATTCCTGCCGTTGGCATTGGACAGGGATGCCATATAGAACATGCTATCATAGATAAAAATTGCCGCATAGGAAATGATGTACACATTGTAGGGGGAAATAAAATTGCAAATACCGAACACGAACTCTATACGGTAAAAGATGAAATTATAGTGGTTAAAAAGAATGCAGTCCTTCCGGATGGATATACTATAGGAGAGTAAAAAGTAAAAAAAATAAAAATTTTAAACATCCTCAAAGGATGTTTTTTTTTGCTACTTTTAATAAATCAGGTAATTATTTACAAATTAACCAGTATATCTAACAACTGCTATGGCCCTTGTAACTATAGATCCCGTTGCCCCCGCGTTTAAAAGCAAGCCTAATCTTACTCTTACGCAAATTTTCAACATGAGTTTTGGATTTCTCGGAATCCAGTTTGGATTTGCTTTACAAAATGCCAATGTCAGCCGCATCTTTCAGACATTAGGAGCCAAAGTGGAAGAAATTCCGATATTATGGATTGCAGCTCCGCTTACGGGGTTGCTTGTGCAACCAATAATCGGATATTTAAGTGACCGCACCTGGCACCCCTACTGGGGAAGGCGAAGGCCGTTCTTTTTTATTGGATCGATACTCGCATCCCTCGCTTTGTTAACAATGCCAACTTCAACCGCACTCTGGATGGCTGCTATGTTGCTTTGGGTGCTTGATGCATCTATTAACATTTCGATGGAACCTTTCAGAGCTTTTGTAGGAGACAAGTTAAACAGCCGTCAGCGTACAACCGGGTTTGCTATGCAAACGTTTTTTATAGGAGTTGGAGCTGTAATTGCTTCTTTGCTTCCCTATTTTTTTACCAATGTTTTAAATATCAGTAATACTGCTCCGGAAGGCGTAATACCCGACTCTGTGAAGTATTCGTTTTATATCGGCGGGCTTGTTTTTTTCAGCGCAGTTTCGTGGACTGTTTTTTCTACCAGGGAACTTCCTCCTGATGACATACAATCATGGAATGAAGAAAAAATGCGCAGCAAAGGAATGATGAAAGGCTTTACAGAAATTGCAAACGGATTTGCAACTATGCCACGTACCATGCTGCAACTGGCAATGGTTCAGTTCTTTACCTGGTTGGCCTTTTTTTCTATGTGGATATATACAAGTCCTGCCATTGCACAAAATGCATTTCATTCTACAGACACTACTTCCAAAGCTTACCAGGATGCAGGAGATTGGGTTGGTGTAATGTTTATGGTATATAACGGCATTTCCGCAATTACTGCTTTTCTTCTTCCTCTTCTTGCACGCAGAATCGGAAGAAAGTATACCCATATGATTTGCCTTATTATTGGCGGAATTGGTCTCGTCTCTATGGTGTTTATAAAAGATAAATCAATGCTTTTGCTTCCTATGGTTGGTATCGGGCTTGCCTGGTCTTCTACGTTAACGATGCCTTATGCTATTTTGGCGGGTGCTTTGCCTGCTCACAAAATGGGATTTTACATGGGTGTATTCAATTTTTTTATTGTCGTCCCCCAGTTGATAGCCGCAACCTTTTTAGGTCCGTTAGTAAGAATATTATTTAATGATCAAAGCATTTACGCACTTGTTGTCGGCGGCGTATCCATGGTAATAGCGGGCCTGCTCAACACATTTGTAAAAGACGCAGACGAATAAAAATTTATGAAAAAAGTCACTTTATTGCTGGCTGCCGCATGCAGTTACGTATTGTTATTCTCGCAAAATGCAGAAGTGTATCCAACGCATTGGTGGGCAGGAATGAAAAACCCAAAAGTGCAGCTAATGATACACGCTCAAAATATAGGAAAGGACAGCGGAGGCGTTACCATAAATTACCCGGGAGTTATTGTAGAAAAAGTATATAAGGCAGAAAGTAAAAATTATCTTTTTGCAGACATCAATATAAATGCGCAGGCTAAACCGGGAAATTTTAAAATAATCATAAAAACACCCGGAAAGCCTGTTGTTATAAATTATGAACTTAAAAAAAGAAGAGAAGGAAACGGGACTATGTTTGCACAAGGCGTTACTTCTTCTGATTTTGTCTATCTGTTGATGCCCGATCGCTTCAGTAATGGGGATGAAAGTAACGACCACGTTGTCGGAATGAAAGATCAGTCACTAAACAGGGACTCTATCTTTTTGAGACACGGAGGTGATCTTAAGGGTGTTATTAACCATCTCGATTATTTGCAAAACCTCGGCGTTACAACTTTATGGATGACTCCAGTACTCGAAAACGATATGCCCCGTCGCACCGAACATGGCTATGCTTTTACCAATCATTACAAAATTGACCCACGACTCGGAGGTGATGTTGCGTACAAAGCATTAAGTGATTCCTTACATAAACGCGGAATGAAACTGATACAGGATGCTGTTTACAATCACGTTGGTTTATATCATTTTACTGTTACAGATCCTCCAATGAAAGACTGGCTGCACCAATGGCCAACATTTACCAAACCTAATTATAAAGAACAAACACTTTTTGATCCTTATTTTGCTTGGGGAGATAGAAAGCAACAGGTTGATGGCTGGTTTACCAATGAAATGCCTGATTTGAATCAGTCCAATCCGTATGTTGCTAATTTCCTTACTCAACACGCTATTTATTGTGTCGAAGAGTTTGGAGTTGACGGATGGAGAATAGACACTTACATTTATTGCGACCTCGATTTTATGAATCGCTGTAATAAAGCTTTATCAGATGAATATCCGAAAATTACAGAATTTGGGGAAGTCTGGGTAGACGGAACGGTGAATGAAGCTTATTTCACCCAAAATAATATCATTACTCCTTTTAAAAGTAACCTGATTGGCGTTACAGATTTTCAAATGCTTTTTCATGGCATACAGCCATCGATGAAAGAGAGGAACGGTGTAAATAATTTATACCAGACTTTAAGCAATGATATTTTGTATAAAAACCCAATGAACAACGTTATTTTTCTTGATAATCATGATATGACACGGTTTTACTCTCAGGTAGATACAAATATTGATAAGCTGAAAATGGGAATAGAATGGTTATTAACTTCAAGGGGAATTCCTCAAATGTATTATGGAACTGAAATACTAATGAAGGGCATTGCTAACCCCGATGGTTATGTGCGTTTAGATTTTCCCGGCGGATGGAAAGGCGATAAAATAAATGCATTTACCGGGGAAGGACTAACCACAGACCAGCAGGAAGTTTTGAATCTGACAAAAACCCTTTCAAATTTTCGTAAAAAATCTTCCGCTGTTAAAACCGGAAAATTGACTCAATATGTTCCGGAAGATGGCTTGTATGTTTATTTCAGATACGACAATAAGCAGACTGTTATGTGCATTATGAATACTAATGAAAATGAGAAGGAAATAGATTTTTCAAAATATAATGAGCGAACCAACGACTTTACCAATGCAAGATCGGTAACCGGCAGTGAGACTTACCAAATGAACGTCAGTGCAGCAATTCCGGGAAACAGAATGTGGGTGCTGGAACTGCAGAAATAATTTATTTGTAACAAACTTTTGGTGTTGTGTTAAGATATTTATTTAGAATGTAAAATTACTTTCAGTATTTTTTTTACACTCCTGAATCTGTTACTGCTTTACAGCGACATCCATCCTGAAAATAATATAAAACAGATAGATTTGTAAGAGAGAAGATTAATACTTTTTAATACCCGTAATCCACCAGGTATTTCCAAAAGGATCTGTTACTCCTCCGCTTCTGCCATAATCCTGGTTAGACATTGCTGTGATTGAAATTGCCCCTTCTTCAAGTGCTTTGTTGTATGTTTCATCTGCGTCTTCTACATACACAAATAATCCTGCCGTCTGGGGCTTAAACTCTTCGGTACTGTCGGCAAACATAATAGTGCTTTCTCCGATTTGCAGTTCAGCGTGCATAATATGCGTATCATCACGCATTATTTTCATTTTTTCTGTAGCTTCAAATACCTTTTGCATAAAATTAAAAAAAACTGCTGCATTTTTCATAATCAGGTATGGCATTACTCTTTGGTATCCTTCGGGAATTGATAGCTTTTCCATATAACGTGCAATAAAAGTTTAAAATTTTTTCAATGTGAAGATACTCTAATAGTGCGAAATTGAAATGGTGGAAATTTGATTTTTGTTCCTTTTGAAAAACTGCCGGAACTAATAAGCGTAAGAGGACGCAATAAGTAGTACAGGCACAAGCGGAAGACAAGATAAGTTTTGACAAGGGTACAAGATTGGTTGTAAAAAAAAGAGGTTTCTAACTTTTTAGAACAATATTAGCTGTACTTTTGACTTGTGATACTTCTTTACAGGAAAAATTTAGTACCAATACAAGATATTAATGAAAGATGGAAATATTTTTGTTTTCCACATTAACATTTTTGGTATAAAAAATGTTTTTCCATATTATTACCTTTCCTTACCTTTGCATTCCTTTTAATTTTAGGCGAGTTAGCAAAATGCATTTCCGGCAATGGCCATTTGTCTCAGAAAGTGCCTGAATTCAGTATGCTGTTTTTAGTGCTTAGCCTGATTTTTTGAATAAAACCGGTTAATAATATATATGTCTTCAACAAAAGTTCCTACCAGGGTCAGTTTCGGTAAAATTAAAAATTTATCAGAAACTCCTGACCTGCTCGACATTCAGTTACAATCTTTCCAGGACTTTTTTCAGTTAGAGACGACGCCAGATAAGCGTAACGTAGAAGGTTTGTTTCGCGTGTTTAAGGAAAATTTTCCAATCACAGACACGCGTAACATCTTCGTGCTGGAATTCCTGGACTATTTTATTGATCCACCCCGTTACTCTATAGAAGAGTGTATGGAGCGTGGATTAACCTATGCTGTTCCTCTGAAAGCGAAGCTTCGCCTTAGCTGTAATGATGAAGAGCATATAGATTTCCAGACCATCGTCCAAGATGTGTTTCTTGGAAATATTCCTTACATGACCCCACGTGGTACGTTTGTGGTTAACGGCGCCGAAAGAGTTGTCGTTAGCCAGTTACATCGTTCACCTGGTGTATTCTTCGGCCAGTCTGTTCATCCCAACGGAACCAAGATTTACTCTGCAAGGGTAATTCCTTTCAAAGGTGCGTGGATGGAATTTGCTACAGACATTAATAATGTGATGTATGCTTATATCGACCGTAAGAAAAAATTTCCCGTCACGACTTTGTTGCGTTCTATCGGTTTTGAAACCGACAAAGATATTCTTGAGCTTTTCGGCATGGCTGATGAAGTTCCTGCCGATAAAAAGTCTCTGGATAAATTTTTAGGTAAAAAATTAGCTGCCCGCGTTCTGCGTACCTGGGTAGAAGACTTCGTAGACGAAGATACCGGTGAAGTGGTGTCTATCGAAAGAAACGAAGTGGTGATGGAACGTGATACAGTTTTGGATGAAAGCGCAATTGAAACGATCAGCGAGATGGATGTAAAAAGCGTGTTTATTCAAAAAGAAGAAGTAAGCGGTGATTATTCTATCATCTACAACACCTTAAATAAAGATACTTCAAACAGTGAGTTGGAAGCAGTTCAGCACATCTATCGCCAATTGCGGGGTGCTGATGCTCCTGATAACGAAACTGCACGTGGTATCATTGATAAATTATTTTTCTCCGATAAACGTTATGACCTTGGAGAAGTTGGTCGTTATAAGATCAATCGTAAGCTTGGCTTAACTTTCCCTATTGAGAAGAAAGTATTGACTAAGGAAGACATCATCGAAATCATCAAATATCTTGTTCGTTTAACCAACAGCAAAGCAGAGATTGATGATATTGATCACCTGAGCAATCGTCGTGTTCGTACTGTGGGCGAGCAATTATATGCTCAGTTTGGTGTTGGTCTTGCCCGTATGGCCCGTACCATTCGTGAAAGGATGAACGTTCGCGATAATGAAGTATTTACACCGGTTGATTTAATCAATGCAAGAACCCTTTCTTCAGTTATCAATTCATTCTTTGGTACATCTCAGTTATCTCAGTTCTTAGATCAGACTAATCCTCTTTCTGAAATTACGCACAAACGTCGTATTTCAGCTTTAGGGCCCGGAGGTTTAAGTCGTGAAAGAGCTGGTTTTGAGGTTCGTGACGTACACTATAGCCATTATGGTCGTTTGTGTACTATTGAAACTCCTGAAGGTCCAAACATTGGTTTGATTTCTACGCTTTGCGTTCACGCTAAGATTAATGAAATGGGTTTCATAGAAACGCCATATCATAAAGTGAATGAAGGTAAAGTGGATATGAAAACCCTTACTTTCCTAAGCGCAGAAGAAGAGGACCTTAAGAAAATTGCACAGGCAAGCTCACCATTGAATGACAAGAGCGAGTTTGCAGAAGACAGAGTTGTAAGCCGCCAGACAGGTGACTTCCCTATCTTAGATAAAGCAGAAGTAGAATATATGGACGTTGCGCCTAACCAGATTGTTGGTTTGAGTGCTTCGTTAATTCCCTTCCTTGAGCATGATGATGCCAACCGTGCCCTGATGGGATCAAACATGCAACGCCAGGCTGTTCCGCTCATTCGTCCGGAAGTGCCTATTGTAGGTACAGGTCTTGAGGGAAAAGCTGCACGTGATGCAAGAATTCAAATTCATGCAGAAGGTGATGGTGTGGTAGAGTTTGTTGATGCCAAAGAAATACATGTACGATATACAAGGAATGCCCAGGAAAAACTGGTAAGCTTTGAAGAAGACCTGATAGTGTACAAACTAACTAAGTTTATTAAAACTAACCAGGCCACTTGTATAAATCTTCGTCCGTCTGTTAAAAAAGGCCAGGTGGTTAAAGAAGGTGACTTCTTAACCGAAGGTTATGCAACACGGGACGGAGAGCTGGCTTTAGGCCGGAACCTGAAAGTAGCTTTCATGCCATGGAAAGGTTACAATTTTGAAGATGCTATCGTAATTAACGAGAAAGTAGTTCGTGAAGATTGGTTTACTTCAGTTCATATTGAAGAATTTGAATTGGAAGTACGTGATACAAAATTAGGGGAGGAAGAACTTACTCCTGATATTCCTAACGTATCTGAGGAAGCAACTAAAGATCTTGACGAACATGGTATCATTCGTATTGGAGCAATGATTAAAGAAGGCGATATAATTATAGGTAAGATTACTCCAAAAGGTGAAAGTGATCCTACACCCGAAGAGAAGTTGTTACGTGCCATCTTTGGTGATAAGGCCGGTGATGCAAAAGATGCTTCTTTAAAAGCTCCAAGCGGAACTGAAGGTGTTGTGATAGACAAAAAACTATTCCAGAGGGCAAAGAAAGACAAAAACACTAAAGTTCGTGAGAAGGCAATTCTTGAGAAAATAGAAAAAGTGCATGAGAAGAATGTAGCTGATATAATGGAAGTGTTGCTTGAAAAATTGCAAATGTTGCTGAAGGATAAACCTTCTGCGGGAGTAAGCAACAACTTTGGAGAAGTGTTGATTGGTAAAGGCGCAAAGTTTAATCAAAAGAACCTGAGCCAGATAGATTACCAGAATGTAAATCCGTTAGGTTGGACAAGTGATGCTAAAACTGATGACCAGATAAATACGTTGTTGCACAATTTTAATATTAAGTACAACGAAGAATTAGGTCGTTATAAAAGAGAAAAATTCAATATCTCAATAGGTGATGAATTACCTGCAGGAGTGTTGAAGCTTGCTAAAGTTTACATGGCTGTTAAGCGTAAGCTGAAAGTGGGTGATAAAATGGCCGGTCGTCATGGAAACAAAGGTATCGTGGCTAAGATTGTTCGTGCCGAAGACATGCCTTTCCTTGAAGATGGTACTCCTGTTGATATTGTGCTTAATCCGTTGGGTGTACCAAGCCGTATGAACCTCGGACAGATATATGAAACTGTACTTGGCTGGGCGGGTGAAAAATTAGGAGTTCGCTTTGCAACCCCTATTTTCGATGGTGCCACTACCGAGGAAATTGCTGAAAAAATCGACGAGGCAGGTTTACCAAGTTTTGGGCATACTTATCTGTATGATGGTGAAACCGGTGACCGTTTCGATCAGAAAGCTACGGTTGGTATTATTTACATCATTAAACTTCACCACATGGTTGATGACAAGATGCACGCCCGTTCTATCGGACCGTACAGCTTGATTACTCAACAGCCTCTCGGTGGTAAGGCTCAGTTTGGCGGCCAGCGTTTTGGTGAGATGGAGGTTTGGGCATTGGAAGCGTATGGTGCATCAAATATTCTCCAGGAATTGTTGACACTTAAATCTGATGATATCATTGGTCGTGCGAAGACTTATGAGGCAATTGTGAAAGGTGAAAACATTCCAAGACCAGGTATCCCTGAATCATTTAATGTACTTGTACATGAATTGAGAGGTTTAGGTTTGGATCTGAAGTTTGAATAGAACCACGATTATAGGGATTGAAAGGATTATGAGGAATTTTGGAAAGTGGTGGAAATAAATTAAGAATTGGAGGTCACAAATTGTGACCTCCAATTGTAGTAAATAAAGTCAACTTAAGTTCTTTCAAGATTTGGTAATGTTCACGTTCTTGATATAATCATTAACGTTCAAGGTCACAATTTGTGACCTTGAACAACATCAATCCATTCGACATCCATGGCTAAATCCTTTCAAATCACGGAAACTTTAATAGAAAGTAAGATATACTTAATTAGAGGACAAAAGGTGATGCTGGATGTTGATTTAGCGGAGATGTATGGGGTTCTTACATAAGCTTTGAAGCAGGCGGTTAGAAGGAATATTGAAAGATTTCCGGAAGACTTCATGTTTGAATTGGATGAAAAGGAATTTGAAAGTTTGAGGTCACAAATTGTGACCTCAAACAGAGGTGGTCGAGGTGGTGCAAGATATCTTCCTTTTGCTTTTACAGAGCACGGAGCACTGATGTTATCAAGTGTTTTAAGAAGCGAACAAGCAGTTCAGGTCAATATTCAGATCATGCGGGTTTACTCAAAGATGAAAGAATTGCTAATGATGCATAAGGACATTTTGGTAAAGCTGGAGCAATTGGAGAGAAAAACAGATAAGCATGATGAACAGATAGAAGTAATCTTTGATTACATTAAAAAGCTTGTAGAACAACCACAGGAAAGAACTGAAAGAATTGGGTTTAAAAAAGAATGGTGATTAAACATTCTAAAAGCTGAAGTGAGTGACACAACGATGTTGAGAAGCGAACAACAGCTTGTAAACAAAAAAATTAAAATCCGAATTACGATATATGGCAATAAATAAAAGAGATAACCGTCCAAGACCTACGTTTTCTAAGATTACGATTGGCCTGGCATCTCCCGACAGCATTCTTGAAAAGAGCTTCGGTGAGGTTTTAAAGCCTGAAACCATAAATTATCGCACTTATAAACCCGAAAGAGATGGTTTGTTTTGCGAAAGAATTTTTGGTCCGGTAAAGGATTATGAATGTGCCTGCGGTAAGTATAAGCGTATCCGTTATAAGGGTATAGTTTGCGACCGTTGCGGCGTAGAGGTTACTGAAAAGAAAGTACGTCGTGAAAGAATGGGACACATTAAGCTTGTGGTTCCTGTTGTTCATATCTGGTACTTCAAATCACTTCCTAATAAGATTGGTTATTTGTTAGGAATGAGTTCTAAGAAATTGGAAACAATAGTTTATTATGAACGTTTTGTAGTAATTCAGCCAGGTATCCGCGCTGATAAGGGACAAAACTTTGGTGATTTATTGACTGAAGAAGAATACTTAGATATATTGGATGCCTTACCAAAAGACAACCAATATTTGCCGGATGAAGATCCAAACAAATTTGTTGCAAAAATGGGCGCCGAAGCAGTTCACGACCTGTTGCAAAGAATAGATTTGGACCAATTGTCATTTGATTTAAGAAATGCTGCGGCACATGAGACCTCACAACAACGTAAGGCTGATGCCTTGAAACGGTTGAGCGTTGTAGAAAGTTTCCGCGATGCAAATACCCGTATTACCAACCGCCCTGAGTGGATGGTGATGCAGTATATTCCCGTTATTCCTCCTGAACTTCGTCCATTGGTTCCTCTTGATGGTGGCCGTTTCGCGTCTTCTGACCTCAATGACCTTTACCGTCGCGTTATTATCCGTAACAACCGTTTGAAGCGTTTGTTAGAGATTAAAGCTCCCGAGGTAATCCTACGGAACGAAAAGCGTATGCTGCAGGAAGCTATTGACAGCTTGTTTGATAACTCAAGAAAGTCAAACGCTGTTAAAGCTGAAGGCGGACGTGCTTTGAAATCTCTTTCTGATGTATTGAAAGGCAAACAAGGTCGTTTCCGTCAGAACTTATTGGGTAAACGTGTCGACTATTCTGGTCGTTCGGTTATCGTGGTAGGTCCTGAAATGAAAATGCATGAATGCGGTCTTCCAAAAGATATGGCTGCCGAGCTTTTCAAACCATTTATTATTCGCAAGCTTATTGAAAGAGGTATCGTAAAAACTGTAAAATCTGCTAAGAAATTAGTTGATAAAAAAGAAGCAGTTATTTGGGATATCCTCGAAAATATATTGAAAGGTCACCCGATCATGCTAAACCGGGCCCCAACATTGCACCGGTTATCCATCCAGGCTTTTCAACCAAAATTGATTGAAGGAAAGGCTATCCAGCTTCACCCGCTCGTTACCACTTCATTCAACGCTGACTTTGATGGTGACCAAATGGCGGTACACGTACCACTTAGCCATGCTGCCATCCTCGAAGCGCAGTTGCTGATGCTTTCTTCTCACAACATTCTTAACCCGCAGAATGGTACTCCTATCACCCTTCCTTCTCAGGATATGGTACTGGGTTTGTATTACATTACGAAGGGCAGAAAGAGCACAGAAGCTGATAAAGTAAAAGGCGAAGGCAAGGCTTTCTACTCAATGGAGGAAGTTATTATTGCTTACAATGAAAAGCAAGTTGACCTACACGCTCATATAAAAGTGAAAACTTTAGTAAGAACTAATAAAGGTGAATTGTATCAAAAACTTATTGATACAACAACGGGTCGGGTATTATTTAACCAATTTGTACCTAAAGAAGTAGGCTATATAAACGCGCTTCTTACAAAGAAAAGTCTTCGTGAAATAATTGGGGATATTATTAAAATCACTGACGTTCCTAAAACCGCTAAGTTTCTTGATGACATTAAAACATTAGGATTCAGAATGGCGTTCAAGGGTGGTTTGTCATTCAACATTAATGACCTTATCATTCCTGAAATAAAAAACCAGTTATTAGACCAGGCGAAAACAGAAGTTGATGAAGTCTGGGATAACTATAACATGGGTCTTATTACCAATAACGAACGTTATAACGGTATTATTGACATCTGGAGCCGGGTAGATACCCGTATTACAGAAACGTTGATTCGTGAGATGGCGAGCGATAAACAAGGTTTCAACTCTGTATATATGATGCTCGACTCAGGTGCGCGTGGCAGTAAGCAACAGGTTAAACAGTTGGCTGGTATAAGAGGTTTAATGGCAAAGCCTAGAAAAAGCGGCAGTTCAGGAAATGAGATTATTGAAAATCCAATTCTATCTAATTTTAAAGGCGGTTTGAACGTATTGGATTACTTTATCTCTACACACGGGGCACGTAAAGGTCTCGCCGATACAGCGTTAAAAACAGCTGACGCCGGTTATTTAACCCGTCGTCTCGTTGACGTTGCACAGGATGTAGTTATTACTGAAGAAGATTGCGGTACACTTCGTGGAATTGCTACAAGTGCACTAAAAGATAATGAAGATGTAGTAGAACCGTTATTTGACAGAATTTTAGGCCGCACCTCATTGCACACTGTTCTTAATCCTGTTAGCGATGAGCTGATTGTTGAGGCTGGTCAGCAAATAGATGAAGACATCGCAAAAGCAATTGAAGATGCAGGAATTGAAACTGTTGAAATCCGTTCTGTACTGACTTGCGAAGCCAAACGCGGAGTGTGTGTTCGTTGCTATGGTAAAAATCTTGCAACAGGCTATACTGCACAACGTGGCGATGCTGTAGGTATCATTGCTGCCCAATCTATTGGTGAGCCTGGTACCCAGTTGACTCTTCGTACCTTCCACGTGGGTGGTGTGGCAGGTTCTGCTTCGGTAGAAAGTACACTAAACGCTAAATTTGACGGTACTATTCAATTTGATGGACTAAGAACCGTTGACGCACTGAATAATGAAGGTGAAAAGGCTAAGGTTGTAATAGGTCGTACCGGAGAAGTAAGGATTATGGACGTTAAAAATGATCGTTTACTCATAACCAGCAACGTTCCCTACGGTGCTACATTGATGGTAAAAGACGGTCAGCAAGTAACCAAAGGTCAGCCTATTTGTTCCTGGGATCCGTTTAACAACGTAATCGTAGCTGAAATTGCAGGTGCCATTAAGTTTGAAAACATCATTGATTCGGTTACCTATCGTGAAGAAGCTGATGAACAAACAGGTCACCGTGAAAAAGTGGTAATTGAAACGAAGGATAAGACTAAAATACCTGGTTTAATTGTAGAAGGGGCAAAAGAAAACAAGATGTACAACCTGCCGGTAGGGAGCCATATTGTCTTAGACGAAGGCGAGGAAGTAAAACCCGGCCAGGTGCTTGTAAAAATTCCAAGGGTGCTAGGTAAATTGAGAGACATCACAGGTGGTCTTCCAAGAGTAACTGAATTGTTTGAAGCAAGAAACCCAAGCAATCCTGCTGTAGTTTCTGAGATTGACGGAGTAGTAACTTTTGGTAATATTAAACGTGGTAACCGTGAGATAATAGTTGAAGCAAGAGACGGCGTTGTTAAGAAATACCTTGTCCCTTTAACCCGCCAGATTTTGGCGCAGGATGGTGACTTTGTAAAAGCAGGTACTGCTCTATCTGATGGTTCAACTGCTCCTGCTGATATTTTGGCTATAAAAGGTCCTTTTGCAGTGCAGGAGTACGTGGTAAATGAAATTCAGGAAGTTTATCGTTTACAGGGCGTGCGTATCAATGACAAGCACATCGAGGTAATCGTTCGCCAGATGATGAAAAAGGTTGAAATTCAGGATCCGGGTAACACACGATTCCTTGAAGGAGATACTGTAGACCGGATTGAGTTTAATGAAGAAAATGATTTCATTTTCGATAAAAAAGTTATAGTTGATTCAGGTGAAAGCACTAAGTTGAAAGCCGGCCAGATCGTCAGCTTAAGAGAAGTGAGAGAAGAAAATTCAGTCCTTCGCAGAAGCGACAGAAAACTTATTGAATACAGAGACGCTGAATCAGCCACTTCATCTCCGTTATTGCTCGGTATTACTAAGGCATCCCTTGGCGTGCAAAGTTGGATTTCTGCGGCTTCCTTCCAGGAGACGACCAAAGTATTAAGCTCTGCTGCCATCATGGGTAAAACAGATGATATGCTGGGATTGAAAGAAAACGTAATTACAGGTCATCCAATACCGGCAGGTACCGGATTAAGAGATTTTGAAAACATGATCGTAGGAAGTAAAGAGGAGTATGAATTGCTGGCAACAGCACGCGAGGCAATGAGCTTCGATGATGAGGAATAGCGATCGCGTAATTTCGGAGATTATTATCACGGATTAGGTGGAAAATTGTATGATTGATATGATGAGCAGGAGTTAGTACTCCTGCTTTTTCATTTTTTACCGATATGATGCTTTTATATTTGCATTTAAATCCTTACCATGTTACTTATCATTCTTGGATTAGCTGTGTTTTTTGCAGCATCAGGCCTTCACAAACTACAAACTCCTTTTTCTCACTATGCAGGTATAGTTCGCATTATTGCATCACTTCTCATTGTTGCAGGTATTCTTACTTCATGTATTGTAGAGGTAGGTGCAGGGCAGGCAGGCGTGCAAATACTTTTTGGAAAAGTGCAAAATAATATTTTAAACAGTGGTTTGCATTTTATAAACCCGTTAGTAGAGGTAAACAAAATAGATGTGCGGACACAGAATTATACAATGAGCGCAGTACGCGATGAAGGGGATAAAGAGGGAGATGATGCTATACGCGTATTAACATCTGATGGACTGGAGGTTGTAATAGACTTAACCGTGTTATACCGCGTTCAGGCTAACGAAGCTCCAAGGCTGGTAAGAGAAACCGGGCTTGACTTTAAAAATAAAATTGTACGTCCTGTTACGAGAACCAAAATCAGGGATAACTCTGTTTATTATACCGCAATAGATTTATATAGCAATAAAAGGGATGAGTTTCAAACACGTATTTTTAAAACTATAGAAGATAACTTTAAAAACAGAGGTCTTGAGCTTGAGCAATTGCTTGTACGGAACATTACATTACCAAACCGGGTAAAAGCAGCTATTGAAGAAAAAATAAATGCTGAACAGGAAGCACAGAAAATGCTGTTTGTATTACAAAAAGAAAAGCAGGAGGCCGAACGCAAGCGAATAGAAGCGCAAGGTATTTCCGATTATCAAAGGATAATTAATACCGGTTTAACTGACAACCAATTGCAGTATGAGCAAATTCAGGCTATGAAAGAAATTGCTTTATCTCAAAATTCTAAAGTAATTATTATGGGTAATAAAACTCCGGTAATCATTAATGATAAGAATGATAAATAAATAAAATATTGTTTGCGATAGTATTTACATATACTGAAAGTACTAATGGCAGTAAGCGTCTAAATTTATTCATCTGGCTAAATTACAATCTGTGATTTTACGGGTAAGCTAAAATTAAATACAGATCCTTTCCCGGGTTCACTTTCTACCCAAATCTTTCCTTCCTGTGCTTCCACAAACTCTTTAGATATCGCTAAGCCTAAGCCTGTTCCCTTTTCTTTTGATCCAGGAACCTGAAAATATCTTTCAAACAATCTTGGTACATAAGCTGCATCAATGCCCGAACCATAATCTTTAACGGAAAAAACAAGACTTTCGTTTTGTTCTGATGCCCTGACTTCTATAGAACTGTTGTTGAATGAATATTTTATCGCATTGGTTAAAAAGTTTATTAATACCCAGATTGTTTTATCTGCGTCGGCTTCTATTGCCGGTAAGGCTTTATTTGACGTATTTTTAATAACAATTTCTTTTTCTTTACTATTGCCCGAAACGGCTTGTATAGCATTTTCAATAATCGTTTGGGGATCAACTTTTTTTAAATTTAATTGTATTCGCCCTGCTTCAACCTGTGTCATATTAAGCAATTCACTTAATATTTTAAGCATCCGCTGGTTGTCCTGCTTAAGGTTTTCTACCAGTTCCTTTTGTTCGGGGGAAAGCTGGCCGGTGCGATCATCTTCCAATAACTTTAAACTAAAATCGGCAGAGGCTAAAGGCGTTTTTAATTCATGTGAAATTGTTGCAATAAAATTTGTCTTTGCTGCATCAAGCTCTTTGAAAGAAGTAATGTTTTTAAGCACTATTACTTTGTTCTTAGAGTCTCCCTGCTCTACTTCAATTATTTCTTTTATAAAGTAATTCTCCTTATTTTCTAGCACAATCTTAAAAGGCGTTGAAGCCAGGTTGTTAATTAAAAATCTGAACAGGTCGTTCCTGGCGCCTATGTCATTTACCGGCTTTCCAATAATATCGGCCGAACTCAAACCCAATAGTTGTAATGCCTGTTGGTTGGCAAAAAGGACTGTATTGTTTTTATCCGTGCCAATGCTCGCATCTTTTAAACTGTTGATAACTGCCTCGGCGCGGCTTTTTTCAAACATCAGTTTATTAAGATTACTGCTTTCAAAATACTCTAAGCGTTCGGCCATTTCATTAAATGCATCTGCAAGTTTTCCAAACTCATCCTTGCTGTTCAAATGGATCCTGTGATTGTAATTTTTATTTCCAATCTCCCTGATTGCTTCTGTCAGCCTGTTAATCGGGTTAGTAACAACCGATGGAAAATTAACGACGAATGTAAGAGCTATCAGGAACACAATAACGGACAATGCAGTAATAATGGTGAGCGCTTTCCCGGCAGTATCCTGGGCCTTAGTATTTTTACTTTCAATAGCGCTCATATTCAGCGCCAGGATATACTGTATCTCGCTTTGTATATTTTGCAGGTTTTGCCTGCTTGTATCCCCACTCTTTATTTTAGTGAAATAATCTGTGAGAGTGGCGGTTGCTTTAGCCTCCCCTTTTTCGGTAATGTTGTTTTGTTGCTTTTGCAGGGCAACTTCAAATAAAGTGACGGCCTGTCTGAAATTAGTTTGAAGTGAATTTAACTGCTGTTGCATAGTATGGCAATACGAAAGACTCTCATAATTATCCTGTAAAACTGTCTTTGCTTCGGCTTTTAGTTTCACCATATAAAATATTCCTACACTTCCTGTTATTAATAACAAGAGGAAAAGAAATACAGTTCCCAGCCTAATCTTATTTTTTACGTTTAGTGGCATCAGGAAAAGATAACTATATCGATATTATTTTTTGAAAGCGTTGTAAGTAACCGGTTAAATACATTTGTTTTTAAAATAACCTGGAACAAGTTCAGATGAGGCTTACCAAGACATATAGTAGTTATTTCTCTTTCTGTTGCTGTTTCAATAATAGCAGATGCAATATCATTCCCTTTTATCTGCAGCACCTCACCGCCTAACTCTGTTGCATTTTTAAAGTTATTAATTAAATGTCTTTGTGCAGCTAACGGAATTTTATCCGCAGCTTCTTTTGCAGTTTGCACATACAACACATACCATTTACTATTATAGTAAGAAGCAAGCCTGGCAGTCTTTCGAATAATACGTTGGGCGATCTCGTGATTGGACGATACACATACTAAAAACCTTTCGTGCCTGAAAGGTTTTTGCTTTGCCGTTATCTGGTAGTCCACTTTTCTTTCTACCTGGCCTGCCACTTCTTTCAGGGCCAGTTCCCGAAGCTGCAATATTTTATCAGGCTGAAAAAAGTTTTGCAAGGCCTGCTGCACTTTTGAATGATCATAGATTTTTCCGGCTTTTAACCTTGATATCAGTTCATCTGCAGGCAGATCAATATTAACTACTTCATCAGCTAAATGCAGCAGTTTATCAGGAACCCTTTCCTTTACGTCGACACCGGTAATTTCTTTTACATCTTCATTTATGCTTTCAATGTGCTGAATATTTACTGCCGATATCACGTCTATCCCGGCATCTAAAACATCCATTACGTCCTGCCATCTTTTTTCATTTTTGCTGCCGGGAATGTTTGTATGAGCGAGTTCGTCTATTATCACTACTTCGGGATGCAATAGCAAAATAGTCTGTACGTCGAGTTCTTCCAGTTTTTTCCCTTTATAAAAAACTTCGCGCCTTGCGATAACAGGGAGCCCTTCCAATAAAGCCTGCGTTTCTTTACGGTTATGTGTTTCAACGTATCCTATTTTAATATTGCAGCCATTCTGCAAAAGATTATGGGCTTCCTGCAGCATGCGGTACGTTTTACCTACACCTGCGCTCATACCAAGATATATCTTCAACCTGCCTTTTGAACTTTTTTCATTCAATTGCAAATATTGCTGAACTCTTTTTTCTTTATCGTCCTGATTGATCATACGCGGTTTGTGTCAATTCTTTTAAGTTTGATTATCTTATTCTTCACAGGTTAAAACAAGAATGTGATCTTAAAAATGATAGGTTGCTGCCAAAATAAAACTACCTGTCGATTTTGTGGTTTCAGCAACACTTCTGAAAAAAACAGCATTACCCGCATTATCAAGTCTGAATTCCGGAATGATTGTAAGGTTATCAATTTTGAAGTTGGCGGAAAGAGTTGGCGCAAAAACCTTCTTCAAACCCAGGTATTCATCTTTATCGCCAATATGTTCGGTCCGGAGTGTGAGTCCAAACCAATTAACCGGGTCAACATTCAGGTTGCATCTATACCTATCAAAAAGGTTATTCCCAATAAAATTTTTTTCATTTCTTATTTTTTGTCTGTCTTTATTTTAATTTATCCAATTCAATGTTTGCTTTCAAAACGTTTACATACGGGGGCCCAAACAAAGACTTTTCAGTTTGGTTGTTTACGAGTTTTATTAATTTACCTGCTGAAAGATTTCTTACTTTAGCAATCCTGTAAACCTGAATAACCGCAGCTTCGGGAGAAATATCAGGATCTAATCCGCTGCCTGAGGCAGTAACCAGTTCGGAAGGAATTTGCTCCTTTTTTACTGTAGGGTTATGTACCAAAAAAGTATCTATTCTGTCCTTAACTGTTTTTAAGTAATCAGGATTGGAAGGACCTTTGTTGCTGCCGCCGCTGCCTGCTGCATTATAACCGACAGCAGAGGGGCGACCGTTGAAATAATTGTCATTTGTAAAGCTTTGGCCTATTAAGGCATAGCCAACTACTTTGCCGTTTACAGTTACAGCCTCACCTTCGCCCTTAGCGGGGGCTGCTTGTGATATGCCCCATATCAGCAGCGGATACAACACTATAAAAACGAAGATGCAAACGAGTGTCAGCCTGATGGCGGGAAAAATATGTTGTTTCATATATTAGTTTAAATTTGTTGAAAAGAATATTTATGTACAGAAAGATTATTAAAGTAGAAAAAGAAGAAGACCTGCGAATAGAGCTCCCTAAAGAATACTTGAACAAGGAAGTTGAAGTAACTGCTTCGGAAATCGAGGACGCTTCGTACGAACAAAAAAGAAAAAACGTAAAAGAAGCGATTGATTTCTTTAACAAGATTTCTGTAGATATGAGCAATTTCAAATTTGATAGGGATGAAGCCAACGAAAGATAAATTTTTTATTGATTCAAATGTTGCTCTGTATTTAATTGATGATGTAGAATCTGAAAAGAAAAAAATTTCTATTTCACTAATTGACACAACTGGTTTTATATCTCCGCAAGTTGTCTTTGAATGTTTAAATGTTTGTTTGAAAAAAAGAAAGCTTGATAAAAAAGAAGCTATTGCTTTTGTAAGATTTCTTATAAAAGCATCATACGTGCAAAATGAGGATAAAGCGATTTTAGAAACAGCTTTACAAATATTTGAGAGATATAGTCTAAGCTCATATGATTCCAAAATAGTTGCTTCTGCTCTCGCTGCAGGCTGCTCAACTCTATATTCAGAAGATATGCAAAATGGATTAGTCATTGAAAACAGATTAACTATTGTAAACCCTTTTCTAACCTCTTAAAACCAAATCGAGATTAGCAGGTCAATTAATTTAATACCGATAAAAGGAATAACTACCCCGCCAAAACCATAGATCAGCAAGTTTCTACGAAGTAATGCACTTGCGCCAATCGGCTTGTATTCAACTCCTCTTAATGCAAGAGGAATAAGCATCGGGATAATAATGGCATTGAATATAATCGCGGATAAAATTGCACTTTCAGGACTATGCAGTCTCATTATGTTCATTCCCTGCAGACTCGGTATTGAAGCAATAAACAAAGCCGGAACGATGGCAAAGTATTTTGCTACGTCGTTGGCAATTGAAAAAGTTGTAAGCGTACCTCTTGTCATTAATAACTGTTTGCCTATCTCAACTATCTCAATCAATTTGGTAGGGTCATTATCCAGATCAACCATGTTACCCGCTTCTTTGGCGGCCGCTGTTCCGCTGTTCATTGCAACGCCAACGTCAGCCTGCGCCAAAGCCGGCGCATCGTTGGTACCGTCACCCATCATTGCAACCAGTTTACCGCCCTGCTGTTCCTTTTTAATGTAATTCATTTTGTCTTCGGGTTTGGCCTCAGCAATAAAATCATCAACACCCGCTTTATCAGCTATAAATTTTGCTGTCAATGGATTGTCGCCTGTAACCATTACGGTCTTTACACCCATCTTTCTCAACCGTTCAAATCGCTCCTGTATTCCCGGCTTAATAATGTCCTGAAGTTCTATGACACCCATCGCTTTATTGTTTCGGCTAACTACCAGCGGCGTGCCGCCATTAGAAGAGATTTCTTTCACTTTCTGTTCTGTTTCGGACGGAAAAGGATTACCTGCTTTGGTTACCATATTGCGGATTGAATCGAACGCGCCTTTGCGTACTATTGTTCCGTCTGCCATGTCCATGCCGCTGCTCCTGGTTTCGGCAGTGAATTGTATGAACCTGGCATTTTGTGTATCAAAAGAAGAAGGATTCAGTTTTCCCAATTCTATGATTGACTTACCTTCTGGGGTCTCATCTGCAAGTGATGACAATACCGAAGTTTCAATAAACAATTTTTTATCTACGTTATTTGCAGGATAAAAATTTGTGGCCTTTCTGTTACCAATGGTGATGGTGCCGGTTTTATCAAGCAGCAAAGTATCAAGGTCCCCTGCTGTTTCAACTGCCTTACCGCTTTTGGTAATTACGTTTGCACGCAGCGCTCTGTCCATACCGGCAATGCCGATAGCACTTAACAGGCCACCGATAGTAGTCGGAATTAAGCAAACAAATAATGCAATAAATGCAGAGATAGCGATAGGCGTATGAGCATAATCACCAAAAGATTTTAGTGTTACACAAACGATAATGAAAATGATTGTAAACCCTGCAAGCAATATAGTAAGTGCAATTTCGTTGGGCGTTTTTTGTCTTGAAGCGCCTTCTACCAATGCAATCATTTTATCCAAAAAGCTTTCACCGGCTTCGGTTGTTACGCGTACTTCTATTTTATCACTCAATACTTTGGTGCCACCGGTTACTGATGATTTGTCGCCGCCTGCTTCGCGTATCACTGGCGCGCTCTCACCGGTAATGGCGCTTTCATCAATAGTGGCAATACCTTTTACAATTTCGCCATCCATTGGGATAACATCTCCTGCTTCGCAAATAAATATGTCACCTTTTTGCAGTTGTGAAGATGGAACTACTTTTATTTCAGGACTATATATTTCACCTACTGTAAATATTTTTTTCGCAGGTGTATCCTGTCTCGTTTTTCGAAGGCTTTCTGCCTGTGCCTTGCCTCTTGCTTCTGCAATTGCCTCTGCAAAATTTGCAAAAAGTACAGTAATTAGCAGCACGAAAAACACAAGCAAATTATAGATAAAGCTTCCCTGAGATCTTTCGCCGGTTAAGATCCAGATGCATACCACAAGCATGATAACTGTTCCTATCTCTACTGTGAACATTACAGGGTTGCGAACAAGTATGCGTGGGTCGAGTTTGATAAATGATTGCCTCAGCGCTTCTTTTACAAGAGACGCTTCAAACAGTTTGTTGTTCGTTTTATTATTTGACATTTTTTATTTTTTAGTCAGCTTTTGTTTTTCAATTGTACATCGTTGTGTCACTCACTTGTACTGAGATAGTATTCCTTCCGTTTGGCCCAAAATCATTCGTTTTTAAAAATCGCCGGGAAGGTCGTTTTTCTTCAAGTCCCTTTAGGGATTTACGGCTTCAAACTGAAATACTCTGCAATTGGTCCAAGTGCTAATGCCGGGAAAAAACTTAGCGCTACCACGATAGCTATTACTGCAAATACCATTATTCCAAAAGTTGAAGTATCCGTTTTTAATGTACCTGCACTTTCAGGGACAAATTTTTTATTAGCCAGAATACCCGCAATGGCAACAGGTCCGATAATGGGTAAAAAGCGGGCAAGTAACATTACTATCCCACACGTGATGTTCCAAAAAGGAACACCATCTCCCAGGCCTTCAAAGCCAGAACCATTGTTGGCTGAAGATGAAGTGAATTCATACAACATTTCAGAGAAGCCATGAAAGCCGGGATTGTTCAACCATCCGGCATACGTTTTAGGATCTGCGGCATACAAATGAGATGACAAGGCGGTAAAAGCAAGAATAAGAAAGGTATGCAGCAAGGCAATAATTGTTGCAATCTTCATCTCCTTCGCTTCAATTTTTTTGCCAAGAAATTCAGGTGTGCGACCTACCATTAAACCGGATATAAACACGGCGATAATGATGTAGATGAAAAAGTTTAGAAAGCCCACGCCAACACCTCCGTAAAATGAATTGACCATCATACCCAACATGCAAAACATACCTGTCAGCGGTGTAAAACTGTCGTGCATGGCATTGACCGAACCATTAGATGTAACCGTAGTGCTTGTACCCCAATACGCTGATGCCGCAGGGCCAAAGCGAACTTCTTTTCCTTCCATGCTACCTAAATGTTGTGTGATGCCCATATGGGTAATGGCAGGGTTACCTTTCATTTCCTGGTAAATAGAGGGTATAGCAAAAAGCAGGAAGCCAAGGGTCATTACACCAAAGACCATCCATGCAAACCTCTTTTTTCTGATTACATAACCCAATGTAAAAACCAATGCTATTGGTATCAGGATGATACAAATGCATTCGACCATATTGGTAAAATAATTCGGGTTTTCAAACGGCACGGCTGAGTTTGCTCCAAAATAACCACCACCATTTGTACCTAATTGTTTTATAGCAATCATGGCTGCTGCCGGTCCCCTTGATACATGAACTGTGTCGCCCTGCATTGAGATGTATTGGTCCTTGCCTTTGAACGTCATGGGAGTGCCGTTAAACACTAACAACAATGCAACAACGATGGATAAAGGCAACAATACCCTTGTGCAGGATTTGATAAAGAAGTTGTAAAAATTGCCCAACTGTTCAGTTGTTTTATCCTTTAAAGCCCTGAAAACAACTGCGCATGCAGCCATTCCAACTCCTGCACTTACAAACTGAAACAATGTAAGTATTAACTGTCCCAGATAAGAGACGCCACTTTCACCAGAGTAGTGCTGCAGGTTAGTGTTAGAGACAAAACTGACCGTAGTGTTGAATGCAAGGTCTGCACTCATTGATGGATTAGCATCAGGATTTAGCGGCAGCCAGCTCATGTTCATCAGCACCAGCATAGAGAAAAGAAACCATACAAGATTTAAAGTCAGCAGCGCCACCATGTGTTGCTTCCAGTTCATTTGTTTTAATGGGCTGATACCGCCTAACTTAAAAAATAATTTATCAAGCGGGTTTAATATCGGGTCTAACCATGTTTTTTCATCTTCATATACTTTGCCCATATAACGTCCAAGCGGAATGGCCAAAAGCACCATGACGACATACATGACTATAACACCTATAATTTCGGGATTCATATTATTTTATTTTTTAGAATTTTTCTGGTTTAATAAGTACATAACAGAGGTAACAGAAAACCAGAACGGAGATAATAAATAAGGGGATCATGGTGATTATATTTTATCAAAGAAATTGATTGATTTAAAAAAGAGCCAGAAGCCCGCAAGTCCGGCAATAACTAAAATAATTGTGAGCATAAGGTTTATTTTGTGATGAAAGATTTATCTTTTATAATAACCACAGTAATATTTTAGCTTGGATTGTTTAATAACTTATTATTTAAAAAATAATTTAAATTTCAGGTATGTTATATCTACGATTGCAATAATGACTAACCAAACCACTGCAGGCAGGATTATTTTTTTTAAAGAAAGTTTTTTTCTGTATCATTTTGTTTGTCGGTTTTATTAGTCCAGAGTAAAAGCTTCTATTGCAACAAGCAGATACAAGCCTTACAATAAGTGGTTAGGTTCTAATTTTTGCGCTTACAGTTTTTAAAAGTATGTTCATGTCTTTCGTTGATGGAGTAATGCCAAAGGAAATGCCTGATGGAGAAGATGTTGAGGATTGAGGAGCAAGAGCTAATACCAGCAAGGGTTTTAAGGGAAATTAAAATTTTTGGAAGAGGGACAAATAATTAAAAACCCTTTCATTTTGAAAGGGTGATTTTTAAAATGGCAGGGCGCGTCCGGTATTGCAGGAACAGGCTGCGGCCTGTTCCTGCAGATAACTGTCGAATATCATTTCTAAAATTATTATCGTCTTCATTATTTTTCATAGCAGTTCCAATTCCATACATTATTAGCGATATAATTACTGATAAGGTTATATTTTTTCATATTTCTGATAGTATGATGGTGAAATCTTTAAACGTAATCAGGAATAGATAAGATACAGTCATTTACACAAGAGCCAATAGCAGCTAATTCAATTAAAGTGTTGTTATTTGTTTTGGTGATTTTTACCAAGATAATGAATTCGCTCTTTTGTGCAGATAGTAATGAAGTAATCACCCATTGATGAATAATCATAACCAGGCAAACAGTATTGTTTGTATTTTTTGTATCGCAGGAATATGATTTTGTTTCATTTCCGTTCCCGGACAAATTCAATTATAATTTATATTCTTCAATTTTCCTGTACAATGTCGTTAACCCGATATTCAACAATTTCGCTGTTTCGGTTTTATTTCCTTTGGTATAGGCGAGCACCTTTTGAATATGCAGTTTTTCAATTACTGAAAGATCAAAGGAATTTATGGCTGTATTATCTATGCCTGCCTGCATATCTAAGGGAAGGCTGCATTCTGTTATCCATTCACCATCTTCTAAAATAACAGATCTTTCAATAGTGTTTTTTAATTCACGAATGTTGCCTTTCCAATTGTGTTGCTGAAGAATTTTGTTTGCGCCGGATGTAATGCCTTTATAGCGCTTGCCCATTTTTGCAGCAAATAAGGAAACATAATACTCAGCAAGCATTGGTATGTCTTCTTTCCTGTCTTTTAAAGAAGGAAGCTGTATGGTAAAAACATTTAAGCGATAAAAAAGGTCTTCGCGAAACTTTCCTTCTTTTACTTCTTCTTCAAGACGCCGGTTGGTGGCGGCTATTATACGCACACTCACTTTTGTTGATTTCGTATCACCGACTTTAATGAATTCAGCCGTTTCCAGCACACGCAGTAATTTACTCTGCAGGTCCGGCTGCATCTCGCCAATTTCATCGAGAAATAATGTACCTCCATCGGCTTCCTCAATCAATCCTTTTTTGTCTTTCATCGCTCCGGTAAAGGCGCCTGCTTTATGTCCGAAGATTTCGCTTTCCAGCAGTTCTTTACTAAAGGCGCTGCAATTAAGCGCCATGAAAGATTTGTTCGTTGTGTTTCCTGCATTATGAATTGCTTGCGCAAACACTTCTTTGCCTGTCCCTGTTTCGCCCAATAATAATACTGTTGCATTTGTTGGCGCAACGCGTTTTGCAAGGTTGATTGCAGAGCGGATGGCTGCCGAATTTCCGGTTATGCTTTCGAAGCTGTATTTTTTGCCCACCTGGTTTTCTAATTGCTGCACAAGTTTCTGAAGCTGAACTTTTTCAAGTGCCTTGCTTAAAAGAGGAATTATTTTATCATTGTCATCACCTTTTACAATGTAGTCAAATGCGCCGTTCTTCATCGCCTGTACGCCATCATGAATATTGCCATAAGCTGTTAATAAAATAATTTCTGATAATGGTGATTTTGTTTTTGCTGTGCTGATAAAATCAACTCCATCCCCGTCGGGGAGTCTGACGTCGCAAAGAATAATATCAGGATCTTCTTTTTCAATTGCTTTTAAAGCAGTTTTTAGAGTACCTGCTTCTACCACTGTGTAACCTTCTAATATGATTATACGGGCAAGTAAGTTTCTTAGCTTTTCTTCATCATCGATAATTAAAACTTTTTTCATTTTAAGTTATTATAGGGGGCCAAACCGGAAAGCAATAATAGTATAAATACCGGTAAGGTTATAACCAATGCTATGCTTAGGATCAATTGCTTTAGTTTAAAATTTTATAAAATAGAATTAAAAAAAATATATTAACCATTTGTCAAACAATTTATTTATTTTGTCGCTGTATACCTATATATAATGAATAGTATAAAGACAACCAATATACGTGCAGCAAAAATAATTTTTATCTTTTTTGTTTTTCTTAAAGCCTCTCCTGCCTACAACCAGGTTTATGGCTGCACCGACTCATCTGCCAATAATTACAATGCTTCAGCTACCGCTAATGATGGAAGCTGTACTTACAACACTACAGAGTATACACCCGCTATAATAGTTGATCCGATAAGTGATACGCTAAAAGAAAGCAGTGGCCTGCAATGGGCTGATAATTCTTTGTGGAGTTTTAATGACAGAGGCGGCACGCCGGACCTGTATAGAATTGACACGGCAAGTAAAGCTATATTGCAGACTGTACGGTTGACGGGAGCTACTAATGTGGACTGGGAAGAAACAACTTTTGACGGTACTTATTTTTATGTAGGCGATTTTGGAAATAATGACAATGGAGCAAGAAAAGATTTAAAGATTTACAAGTTTCCTTTAAGCCTGATACCTGAGTATAAAACCAACCCCACGGCAGCTATAGATTCTGAAAAAATAGAGATTATCAATTTCACTTACAGCAGCCAGAAGGACGCAGATACGCTGCCGGTACCATTAGATTCAACAAAATTCGACTGTGAAGCCATGATTGTAAGTGGCGGCAAAATCCATCTTTTTACAAAAGACTGGATCAACTACACAAGCACTCATTATGTTATCAACAGCACTCTTGCGGGCAGCTATGTTGCCACTCCGGTGGATACACTAAGAACGGGCTACCTGGTAACGGGAGCAAGCAAGGCGCCGGGAAAGGAAGTTGTTGTGCTGCTTGGATACCTCGACGGAGGATTCGGAAATCATTATATGCATGTGCTCTCCGACTATAGTGATGGTAAGTATTTTAACGGAAATAAAAGGAAAATTAATCTTCCTCTGGCCTCAGAAATGGGCCAGGCAGAAGGCATAACTTTCAGAAATGATAGTTATGGTTATATAAGTAACGAAAGGCTGCAAAGGACAGTCGGGCCAATAGAAATAAATGTAAATCAAAAACTTCGTTCTTTTAATATCAGCAGTTTTATTCCTTCAAATGTACTGGCAATCGAGCTTAAAGATTTCAGCGTAAATAAAATAAATGCTGCTGATAAAATCGTATGGAGTTTCTCTTTACCTGTTCATAATGTTCAAATACAAAATGGTTTCGATGGCATACATTTCACTGCTTTAAAAACCTATAGCATTTCAACCGAAGGCTCTTTCTATAATAAACCGGTAAACCACACGGCTTACTACAGAATTGCCTGGCAGAAAGAGAATGGCGACCTTGCCTATTCAAAAATAATATCCGTAAAAAATGAAGAAAACAAGCAAATCAGTCATGTCTTACTGAAAGCAAACGGAGAATTATCTTTTATATTAAGCGGAAGCAGGGAGGAATATTTTTCATTCAAATTATTTACTGTTGATGGTAAAGAGCTTTCACGGGTAACTGATCGTTCTTATAAGCCCGGTTTCAATAAAATTAACTTTAGCGGAAACGCTGCTTTAAGCAGTGTTGTTCTCTTAACTGCCGACGGCAGTAAGCAAAAAATAACAATGTTATTGCATGCTGTAAAATAAACAATCTATAAACGTATTGGTCCTGCAGAAGACGCAGAAAGGATTTTTAAAGAGGTAAACATAGAAATTGGCGTAACCCGCGAAACCAGTAGTAAAAACAACAAGCAGCGTGGCAGAAAAAACATTTTCAGGCGAACAAATTCTTTCTAATCTAAAGATTGAAAAGCTCAATGATATGCAATTGGCTTCTATTGAGGCTAATAAAAATCATAATGATATTATTCTCCTTTCTTCTACCGGATCAGGCAAAACAATTGCTTTCCTGCTGCCTGTACTGCAATTATTACATCCTGACATTTCTGCCACCCGGGCCTTGATCATAGTTCCTTCAAGAGAACTTGCTTTGCAGATCGAAAAGGTGTTTAAAACAATGGGTACAGGTTTTAAAGTTACGTGCTGCTATGGCGGCCATAAACGTGAGATAGAAGAGAACAATTTATTGCAGGCGCCTGCACTTATCATAGGAACACCGGGACGCGTTGCCGATCATATCCGCAGGGGAAGTATTCAAACCGAAAATATTGAAACGCTTGTATTGGATGAGTTTGACAAATCTGTTGAATTGGGTTTCCAGGAGGAAATGGCATTTATTATCGGGTCGCTTAAAGGTTTGAAAAAAAGAATGCTTACGTCAGCGACAGAAGCAACTGAAATCCCGGAATTTATTGGATTAACAGAACCGGTACGGTTAAATTTTTTGTCTGAAGAAAATAATACGGCTCTTGCTGTACAAATAGTAAAGAGTGGTGATAAAAACAAATCAGATACACTTTTTAAATTAATTTGTTTTTTAGGAAACAGGTCAGCAATTATATTTTGCAATCATAGAGAAACGGTTGAGCAAACGGGCAAATTCTTATCAGATAAAGGAATAGTAAATGTATTTTATCATGGCGCACTGGAGCAGCCGGAGCGCGAGGTGGCTTTATCAAAATTTAGAAACGGCACATCAAATATTTTAGTTACCACAGACCTTGCATCCCGGGGTTTGGATATTCCAAATATCAGGTATATTATTCATTACCATTTACCTCCAACTGAGGATATATTTACGCATCGCAATGGCAGGACAGCAAGAATGGAAGCAACCGGCACAGCTATTCTTATTTTGTCGCCTGATGAAACATTGCCTCCGTACATCTCTTTGCCTGTGGAAGAGATACAATTACCTGAAACAGCGACTTTGCCCGAAAAGCCTAAATGGTCTACTCTTTTTATTGCCGCCGGCAAAAAAGACAAGGTCAACAAAGTGGATATTGCAGGTTTTTTAATCAACAAAGGACAACTGAAAAAAGAAGATGTAGGATTGATTGAGGTCAAGGATTTTTTTTCATTTGCAGGAGTTCGCAAAGTAAAAATGGGAATCGTATTGCAAAAAATTAAAAATGAAAAAATAAAGAATAAAAAGGTGAAGATTGATATAGCTAAATAGAACCAAGATTGAGTGAATTTTAAAGAATTATGTTCAAATCAAATAAGCGGCTTAATTATACATTTGAACTTTGTTAAGCTTTGACCCACAAAAACTGCGTGTTACTCTGTGTCGCTGAGGCTTTGTGATTCAAAAAAGTGATGCTACTGCTAATTTTAAATTTTATGATAAAAAAATACTTACTGCTAATTGTATTCTCAGCAATAACTTGTTTTGGAATAGCACAACCTGCTGCTAAAAAAAATGTATGGTATCCTCTTTTTGCAAATGACTTGTCTAATGCTTCTTTTCCTTCCGGTGTTTGGTCTGTTGCAAATGGTGTGCTTACGGCTACCAAAGACCAGTCAATTTGGTCTGATAAACAATATCAGAATTTTGTATTAGACCTTGAGTTTAAAACTGCACCTGGCACTAACAGCGGCGTTATTGTTTATTGCACCGATACTGCCAATTGGATTCCTCATTCTGTAGAAATACAGATAGCTGACGATTATTCAAAGCAATGGTCTGAGTCGCCAAAGAACTGGCAATGTGCAGCCATATTTGGTCATCTCGCTGCCAATAAACAAAAGGTGGTAAAAAAACCCGGACAATGGAATCGGTATATTATCACTTGCGTGGGTCAGCATATTTCTATTGAATTGAATGATAAGAAAGTTACCGATATAGATATGAGCAAATGGAGATCAAATAAGAAAAATCCTGATGGCACGGACGTTCCTTCCTGGTTATCCAATCCACTCTCACAACTACCAACAAGTGGTTATATTGGTTTACAGGGAAAACATGCAGGCGCGCCTATTTGGTTTAGAAATATTAAGATTAAAGAGTTGTGATTGTATAAAATGCTTCTTTGTTAAACCATCCATTATATCGTTTCCTTTTTCTTTAAAGAATTCAATATCCGTTTTTTAATAGCTGAAGCAAGTTTTCATCTTTTATTGATTGGACAAGCGATAACACTTCATTTTTTATTTCTGAAATCATATTATTTTTTGAATTTAAACTAATAAAAAGATAATTTTAAAAAGTTGATTCAAGCTTGAAAAAAACTATGAAAAAATATTTCCATAAATTTTTTTTACAAATTACCCTTTTTCAATTCTTCTACTGCATGGTTGGCAGCTCTTGCTGTCAAAGCCATAAAAGTCAGTGAAGGGTTTTGCGTAGCGGTAGACGTCATGCAGGCGCCATCGGTTACATACACATTGTTGCACGAATGAAGCTGATTCCATTTGTTGAGCAACGAAGTTTTTGGGTCTTTCCCCATTCTTACTCCGCCTACTTCATGAATGTCTAATCCCGGCGCCTGTTTGCTGTCGTCAGCCTGAATGTTTTTGCATCCCGACAAATGAAGCATTTCTTCTCCCTGGGTTAAAAAATCTTTTAATAATCTTTCATCGTTATCATCCTAATCTACTGAAGTAATAAGCAATGGTATTCCCCAATCGTCTTTTTTATCGCTGCTTAGCCTGACGTGGTTGCTTTCTTTTGGAATTGTCTCTCCCTGCAACATCATAGATATATGCCATCCGCCGGGTTCTGTAAGCGCATCTTTAAATTCTCCACCTATAGTCTCGCCTTCACCGGAACCGCTAAGACCGGAACGGGCAGCGCCGAAATGAACCGTATATCCTCTTAAAAAATCCATCTCCTGTTTGTGCACATTTCTAAAGTTAGGCATCATCGCCTGGGTTGGCCTTCGCCCGTAATAATACTTATCCCCGTAGCCATCAAAGCCGGCAGACAGCGTGCCGCGGTAATTATGAAAAGCAATAAATTTTCCCATCAGGCCATTATCATTGCCCAAACCATTCGGGAAACGGCGGGATGTAGAATTGAGCAAAATAAGGTTTGAATTTAAACAGGCTGCGTTTACAAAAACTACCTTCGCAAAATATTCTGCAGCCTTTTTGGTTTGCGCATCTATAACCCTTACCCCGGTTGCTTTTCCTTTGTTTTCATCAAATATCACAGAATGTACTACAGCATCAGTTTTTAAAGTAAGGTTGCCTGTTTTTTCTGCCCATGGAATAGTAGATGAGTTAGAACTAAAATATCCGCCGAAGGGGCAGCCTCTTTCGCATAAACTTCTTGCCTGGCATTGCGTACGACCTTGCTGTATGTGTACTTCCTTAGGTTTGGTTAAGTGAGCACACCGGCCTACTATCACGTGCCGGTCTTTATAACCTGCCATTATTTTTTGCTGAAGTTCTTTTTCAACACAATTTAATTTCCACGGCGGCAAAAATTCTCCGTCGGGCAATGTATCTATTCCGTCTTTATTTCCTGAGATGCCCGCAAATCTTTCTACATAGCTGTACCAGGGAGCTATATCGTCATATCTTATCGGCCAGTCAACCGCAAAGCCATCTCTGGCAGGTCCTTCAAAATCATATTTACTCCATCGCTGCGTTTGCCTTGCCCACAACAAAGATTTTCCTCCTACCTGGTAGCCTCTTATCCAGTCAAAGGGCTTTTCCTGTATGTATGGATGCTCCTTATCTTTTACAAAAAAATGCTGCGATGTTTCATTAAAAGCATAACACCGGTCAGCAATAGGATTGTCTTTAGACGCCTGTGCTGTCAGTCTGCCGCGATGGGCAAACTCCCACGGATTTTTTGTTGCAGTAGGATAATCTTTTACATGCACCACATCTCTTCCTCTTTCCAGCACAAGGGTTTTCAATCCATGTTCACAAAATTCCTTGGCAGCCCACCCGCCGCTGATTCCTGAACCAATAACAATGGCATCGAAAGTATTTTGCTCTTTCCCTCTTGAATTAAGATTTACCCTGGAAGAATCACCCGGCATAAATAAAGTTTTTTTAAAAAGTATCAGGGTTATATCATCGGGAAGTTTTTTTTGGTTACCGGCAGAATAACTTTCTTCAACATCGTTGTGTCACTCACTTTTACGGCAAATCTTTATTCAGCTTTTTCCACCCGTGATATAAATCAATTAATGACTTAAGCTCCTGATCCTTTTTCTAATAATTTAAACAATAAGCATGAAATTACATATTTTTACCCTTATTATACCAACTAATTGCTGAGATGAAACAAATACTATTTGTATTATTAATTACAATGCACTGTTATACTTTCGTTTAAGAGTTTCCTGCCTGTCTGAGTAAACTGCCGGAATTGGCAACGCTGCAGTTTGCAATCTTTTAAGAAAAAGTGAATTCCGGCAGCATCTTTCACACATAAAATAAGCGTAAGACGGTGAAGAGAAACTACTCTACTTTTCATTTGGAAGACATCCATCTCTTCAAACTGAAATTATTAAACTGGTCAGCGAAATATGAGATCGTTTCTTTTTTAGATAACCATCAATATGCTTCTCTTTATTCAAAATATGAATGTCTTGCAGGAGTGGGATGCATAAAGAAATTTGATATAAAAGAAGATCTTTTTTCTTCTCTGTCCGCTTTTGTAAATGATGCCAATGACTGGATTTTTGGTCATTTAAATTATGACATAAAAAATCACATAGAAGACCTTTATTCACACAATATTGATAACATCAACTTTCCTGATGCTTTTTTATTTGTACCTGAAACTGTTTTTATCTTGCAAAAAGATGCACTTACCATCGGCACAATACAAGCGCAGGCAGATGGAGTTTTTGGTGAAATTAACCGGCAGCAAATCTCTCAACATCATCTTCAACATGTAAATGTGCAACCAAGGATAAGCAAAGAAGAATACATTCAAAACATAAAAAAACTACAACAACATATTTTAAGAGGAGAATGCTATGAAATAAATTATTGCCAGGAGTTTTATGTAGAGAATGCTTCTATATCTCCTGTAGATGTTTATCAATTTTTGACCGAAGTATCTCCCAATCCATTTTGTTCTTTTTATAAGGTCGACGATAAATTTTTAATGTGTGCCAGCCCTGAGCGATACCTGAAAAAAGAAGGAAAAAACATCATTTCACAACCTATAAAAGGCACTGCAAAAAGAGGCGAAAATGAGTTGGAAGACCAACGGATAAAAACCAACTTTGCAAATAGTAAAAAGGATAGGAAAGAAAATATAATAGTAGTCGACCTGGTGAGAAATGACCTCAGCAGAATATGTGAAGAAGGGGCTGTACATGTAGAGGAATTGTGTAAAGTATATACTTTTCCCGGGGTGCATCAAATGATATCAACAATAAAAGGAACGTTGCAGGCGAATGCGGGATTTGGAGATATCATCAAAGCAACTTTCCCGATGGGAAGCATGACAGGAGCGCCGAAAAAGAGAGTAATGCAGCTGATAGAAAAATATGAGCAAACTAAAAGAAGCATTTATTCCGGTACTGTCGGTTATATCGCTCCCAATAAAGATTTTGATTTTAATGTCGTCATTCGCAGCATTATGTACAACGATACAAATAAGTATATAAGCTACCAGGTGGGCGGTGCCATAACTTTTGAAAGTGATCCGGAAAGCGAATATGAAGAATGTCTTATAAAGGCGGCGGCCATTACAAAAATACTATCAGGCGGGGCTTAAAGTAAAAATAAAAAGAGCTTTTTTTTCATGAAAAGTTGCAAAGATTAAAGGCTCAAACTTTTTTCTTTGCATCTTTACGTATATTTTCTTTGCGCCTTCGTGAAAGTTTTTTGCCATTTTAAATTATGACCGAATACATCAATTGGAACGGAAAAATTGTTGAGAAAGACACCTTTCGTATTTCCCCCGACAACCGGTCGTTCCGCTATGGAGATGGCTTTTTCGAAACTATGAAAATAAAGAATGAAAACATCCTGCTTGCAGGGTTTCATTTTACACGCTTTTTCGCTTCACTACAGTTGCTTTCTTTCGATGTGCCGGTGCTTTTTACCTCTGAATATTTTATCCGGCAGGTACAAAACCTCGTTATAAAAAACAAACATTCATCTCGCGCCCGGGTACGTTTAATGGTATACCGCGGCAACGGCGGACTCTACGATCCCGAAAATCACTATCCCAATTTTGTTATTCAAAGCTGGTCATTAGACAAGGCAACTAATGAGCTAAACACCAACGGCCTTGATATTGATATTTATACAGAAGCAAGAAAGGTAAGCGATTCTTTTTCGATGGTAAAAAGCAACAATTACTTACCCTATGCCATGGCAGCTTTGTGGGCAAAAAAAAATAAACTGAATGATTGCCTTCTTTTAAATCCATACGATAATATCTGCGACTCTACCATTGCCAATATTTTCGTTGTACAAGATAACGTGATAAAAACCCCGGCCATTGCCGAAGGCTGTGTAAACGGCGTAGCAAGATTATATTTGATTGAATGCTGCAAAAAAGACAATATATCCATAAGCGAAACAACGATTTCTGCACAGGATATTTTGCACGCTTCCGAAGTATTTTTAACCAATGCCGTTGCAGGTATCAGGTGGGTAAAGCAACTGGGTGAACGCAGTTACAATCAACCTTTTGTAGCGGGGCAGTTGCATAACGATTATATGAAGGACAGGAAGTGAATATAAAGACACCAGGCCGAACGCGAACCGGATGTAGAAGAGCTGCGCCTTCAAACAATGATACAAAAAGGAGAAGTATAGTAATATTAAGTTTCGAACTCCTCATCATCCTGAGCCTGCCTGAGATTATAGCCACAAAGGCACAAAGACACTAAGGGTGCACAAAGAAAAGTAAGCTATTTAAACTTCTTCTGCTGTCATCCGTCAACCATCATCCGTCAACCGTCCACTACTTAAGACTCACCCTGCTAACTATCCTCTTCCCAAACGGCATCAGGGAAACTTCTATCAGCTTAAAATGTTGCAGGCCAAAAGGAATACCTATAATTGTCAGGCACAGCAAAGCGCCAAAAGTAAGATGTGCAATTGCAGCAGCGAACCCACCGCAAATAATCCAGATAATATTTAGCAGTAATGAAAGACAACCTGCAGAGCTTCCTGTACTGACTGCCTGCAGCCCAAAAGGCCGTAAAACAAATAGGCCGATTTTAAAACATTGCAAGCCGAAAGGAATACCAACAACAGTTAAGCAAAGCACGAAGCCGCCAATAAAGTAACCTAAGGCAGCGATAAAGCCACCGAAGATTAGCCAGAGAATGTTGCCAAGAATGTTGTCGGGACGCATGAAGTTAGTAATTACAACGCTAAGATACTTCCCGGTGTTGAGATTTTTAAAAGAGACTTGCAGAGCGCAACGACCTCCATCTAAAGCAAAAAGCACCACGGGGTGATACTTTTTGCAGAAATATTTTCGTTTTTAATTTCCGGAGTCCCGCATTTCAGCTTTATCCTGTTCGTCTAATGGTTCCTGATTAAATAATGGATTTTCTTCAGGAATATTACCCGCTCCGACTGTTCCTTCATCCCGCATTTCACCATCTCCGATACTTGTCAGGAGTTCCTTTTTGGGATTATCTACTGCATAGTAGTCATCATTAACCTTATTGTTTTCAAACTCTTTTTCTGACTGCAAACTGCTATCGTTAATGAATACTTTGCTTGTATCCCCGGCAGCTTCTTCAGCTTTTCCCGGTGTGTTTTGTTCTTCGTTCATTATTATCACTTTTAAAATTTCTATAATAGATGCTATAACTGTGCCATAGTGTATTATATAAACCATAGGTTGATGAAGTTGATGATGGAAGTATAACTCTGTCCCGCCATGATTTTACTCTTTGTTCAAAGGTCATCCCCGGCTGGTCACCTGCTCCGTAAACAATGGCTATATCAGAACGCACATCAATTTGTGGGATCCAGGGACTATCTGTTTGTAAGGCTGTTTTTTCTTTTGAAGGTGGGGTAGGGTTTGAAGCGGTTTGCTGTGCTTGGGCATTATAAAGACAGGCAATAGATAGAATTGAGAATAAGAGGAATTGTTTGTGCATAGTTGGTTTTTATTGAAGTTCATGTGGAAATATTATTTACTTCCGATTGCAATCGCAATACACCTGCTACGCAAGTTATTAACAACAACATCATTTATCCGAAGACGAGGAAAAACCCTGTCAAAAGATGCTTATTCAACCCGGATATTTTTTAACAGTAAAAGAGCCAAGCTTTTAAAAGCAGAAAAATTTTGTACAAATTAGTGTATTACCAGAAATCGTATTTGAGTCATTACAAAATAAAAGGGAGGTGTCAATCATTAACATCCAACAATAAATTTTTCGGGGTCATATTTAAAGCTGTATATATTTGCGCTGTTAACAACTTATGGAGCAATTACTTTATATAGTAGATAAAGTTTTGGATATAAAAATAAATCCAGAAAAATATAATAATGAATTTAATGCTTTGTTTCAATTAAAGACGGGAATGATAGCATTATACAATAATGTAAGACCTGTTGAGCTTGAAATTTTAAGTCAAACACAAGGAAAGAAAGTGTTTTTCTTCGGACAAAATGAATTAGTACCTGAACATATTGATAACTTATTGCCTTGTTTCTTTCATTGGTTCGGTAATTCATTATGTAATTATGCAAGACTGACGGGTTACATTGTTGCAAGAAAACAAGGACATGTGTCAGATGTTGATTTGCAACTTCAACCAGAAAGAAAAAAAATTAAAGAAGCTTGTGACAGTTACGTGAAAGCTTTGCCGGAAATTCAAGAAGTGCTTAAATGGCGTAATAAAGTTTCAGCTCATTTTGCACTGACAGACCCAAGAAAAGACGACAATATTGCAACACTTGAAGCGTCGATCATATATCCCGTAGGCTTTGAGGAGGATAGATTCAGAACAGGAACAATGATTTTTTCAAAAGGTGATAGTGCAGTGACTCACGACTCGGAAATTCCGAAATGGTCACTAACAGAGTTATTTGAAGAATTAATAAATAGATTTTGGTCAGACGTAACAATTAACAAATAAAGTCACTTCTGCTTAAATGGGTTGGCAATAGTCGGAGAGATAATACTAATGTTACTGTTTATACTTCTATTAGGCATTAGAGGAAATGCTAAAATAATAAGTTGCAAATTCCTTAGCGTCAACAAGCCGTAAATCGTGTTATTCATTTTTCAACCTATTCAAATATTAAAACAATGACATATCAAGCATCGAAAAAATTAATAGACATTTTAATTAATAATGGTTTTAAGGACATAACAAATGAAATATACCCTGACCATTTCAAAAGATTAAAAGAAAATGGTTACGACCCACAGAAAGTTAAAAGAGTATTGGCGATGGATAAAAGGAACTATGTAAAATTTGACTACATCAATATATTGCCGTGCTATCATAAAAGCTGTAGTGGTCCAGAAATGAAAACTGAACTCACTTCTGATGAAGTAAAATCAATAATTACATTTTTTAAATTACCATATCAGACACGAAGTGCATTAAAGCGAAATAATCTAATCATTCCTGAGCTCTACAAAGAGTATTACCACATTAAAGAAAACATTGAGCGGTACAAGGACAAAAGAAGCAATTTAATTATAGACACCTTTGAAAATGTAGTTTTAAATTAATCCTATAAAATTAAAAACATCACGCATAAAGATGAGGGCTACTAACTGCATCAAGAGAGTGAGCGAGACCTTTACCGAAGTTTTGGAAAAGAGAACGAAAAGCAGGACAAAAATATATCCAAACCTCAGAACAAAGCTAAATAGCATAACTTGTCTCTTAATTAATTAAAATATCTCATTGCTTCCACACCAACCCACTCCCCCATCTGTACCGGAACAGCATTTCCTATTAATTTATAAGATGATCGTTTGTTTTCAAAATAAAAATCATCAGGAAATCCTTGAAGCCTTGCATATTCCCTAATTGAAAATGGACGAACTCCATATTTTGAAGCCTTATCTTTTACCAACCGTGTACCCAAATCTTTTGCATAATGAGCAACACATGTAGGTGCAACTGCAAATGGTTCTTCGGGATCAACAATAATTGGTAAATCTCTGTACTTACCCTTTATCCTGCTTACAACATATTCAGGCATCTCAACTTCAGGATTTGCTACCAGTATATCTTTTAGCCGTGGTCTATTATTTATTTGTTTTGGCGGCTCAATTGAAAATGGCTTTCTTGTACCTATCAGTATCAATCGCTTTCTTCTTTGAGGCAACCAGTTAATTGCATCAACAGGGCAGAAAATATTTACATAATAATCTGGAAGCTTAGTCATTGCCTCCATCACTACTTTAAACTTTTTCATTCCGGGAACATTTTCAACTATATACATTTCCGGTCTTTCAATAGCAATATGTCTGAAAAAGTGTAAGAATAAGTCATCTCCCGTACGAGTGCCATGTATATCCGCAATAGCTGAATATTTAGTACAAGGATATGTGCCTACTATAATATCTGTTTTTGGTTGTTCTAAAACAGTTTTATCTTTTATGTCAACAGTCAATACCCGGTGTGAAAAATAATGTTTGTTGATTTTCATGCAGACTGTAGCTTCGGCATCAAGATCAAGTGATTGTATTACATTAACACCCGCTTGCATGATACCTAATTCCATTCCGCCACATCCAGAAAAATATCGTTTAGCTGTTGGTCTATACATTGCTATTTCATGTTATAACTTATCCCTTAAAAATTTCATCTAAATGAAATTGGAGAAAGTCTTTCTTAGGGTAATACTTTTTAGGAAGAATTATTTTTGAACCAGCTAACGAGGAAAAGTATCTTCCATGATATTCCTCTTTACTTTTCTTTTTCAAATCGTTTGACAAAAGAATTTCTAACTTTTCATTTATACCTATGTACCCTTTATCATAAGCTCGGTCATATAAAGGCGAAAGGCAAATACCATTTTCCGGATTTAGCCTTTCTTCTTCATTCTTCGACCATGGGATGATATGGCTTGCTACTAATAAATCAGGTATATCAATACCGGAAATTGCACATTTACCTGAATAATTAGCAATTACAATTTGCCTGAATACATTTTGATTAACCCTTGTTTTAACTTCTCGAACTTTATATTCACCTTTCAAATGCTCTACTCCTTTTAGTGCCTCTGAAAATTTATCTTCTATAGTTTTATGTTCCTTTTTAGCAAGTATGCGTTCGCTTTCAAAAAGCAATTCATCTTTGTTATCAATAAATTCCTTCCATATAGGTTCAACCTGTTTTTTTCCACCAGATAATCCTACGATACCTCTTTGCTGGTGAAATGGATCAACGTTGGCAAAGTTGTTAAGACGCATAGCAACAGAACCGGGAGTTCTTCCAGTTAGTTTGGCTAAATGCATAATTTCAGGCGTACCGGAATGCAGTTTACCAAATGGCAGTTTCAAGTACAGATTTAGAGATAAAATTAACTCATCTCTTGTCCAAAGTTTCCTTTCCGCCATTTTTTAATTATTTACTTTAGTAAAAATAACAGCAGAAACGTTTCATTATGTGTACTTTAAGTCACGTTGGATAAAATGTGAAGAAATAAAAAGATTAAGTTAGTTAATAAGAAAACTTCAATATGCTTTGTGTCTTTTCCTTTTATCCGGCTCATGTTGTAGCTTCTCGTTTCCTTATCATGCACATCTGCCATACTGCAAAACTAAAGCAGCAATGAACCTGTTAAAAAGTTTCTGGAAAAAAAGTTATTTTGCAGGTATGTATACTTTACAGATTATACTACTTAGGCTAAGGGAGCAGAACTGGAACTGCAACGTAAATATTCTGTTTCACTGCCGGGGGTGTTTGGGTCATATGCGAGAGAAGAAGCTACTGACCAAAGTGATATAGGTATCGCCGTTGAAATTACAGCTTACATGGGTTTAAATTTTATTAAAATGGCTGATGAAATTGAAGCCTTATTTGGTATAAAGACAGATGTAGGTGCAGCCTGGCTCTAAAACTAGAATACCTGCAATCTGTAAAAAGGGATATGATATATGTCTGAAAGAAAGCCTTCTATGTTTATAACAAGTCTAAAAAAATTTATTGCTAATTTTATATCATGAAATTCCCTAAGATAATATCAGTAACAGCAATTGGAAAATATAAACTATATGTGAGATTTTCTGATGCAAGTGAAGGTGAGTATGATGTAAGCCACCTTGCAGGTAAAGGAGTTTTTAAAAGCTGGGATACAGAGAATAATTTTTCCAAAGTTTCTATCAACACTGAATCCGGCGCTATTACATGGCCTGGAGAATTAGATATTGATACTATTAATGTTTATTGCAAAATAAAAGGGCTGGATGTTGATGCATATTTAAATTCAAAGCAACAGCATGCCGCGTATTAGTAGTTTTTACGGTATAGTCATTTGGATGTACTGAAACGATCACAATCCTCCTCATTTTCACGCAACTTATGGTGATTTCGAAATTCTGATACGCATCACCGACCTTTCAATATATTCAGGCTCATTGCCCTCAAGAGCATTTGGCCTTGTAATGGAATGGGCATCACTTCACCAGAACGAATTAATGGAAAATTGGGTTCTATTGAAAGAAGAAAGGAGTGTAAAAAAAATAGAGCCATTAAAATAAGCAAATAAGCCATGTTCCTGAGAGATTTTTTACGTGGAGACAATAACGAAAACCATAAGAATGCAAAAACTTACGAACTATCATTTCAGGCTTTGAGTTTTTGCCTTTTATCCGGCTCATGTTGTAGCTTCTGGTTTCCTTATCATGCACATCTGCCATTGCGCGAAATTAAAGCAGTTAGGAATCCGGTAACAGTTTCTGAAAAAAAGCTATTTTGCAGATATGTACTCTTTACAAAATATACTGCATAAGCTAAGGGAGCATAAGCCGGAACTCCAACGTAAATATCCTGTTTCACAGTTGGGGGTGTTTGGTTCGTATGCAAGGGAAGAAGCTACTGACCAAAGTGATATAGATATAGCAGTTGAGATTACCGCTCCCATGGGTTTAAATTTTATTGAAATGGCTGATGAAATTGAAGCCTTATTCGGTATAAAGACAGATGTGGTGCCTATGCGCTCAATAAAAGCTGAGTACTTGCAACATGTAAAAAAGGATATAATTTATGCCTGATAGAAAACCTTCTGCACTCACTAAGGACATTCTGAACTGCATTGACCGGATAGCTTTTTATGCAGATAGTTTATCTTCTGAAACTTTTGCTGCAAATTATATGGCAATAGAAGCTTGCCTTTATAACCTACAGGTTATTGGTGAGGCAGTTTCTAAACTTCCTGATGATATGAAAAAAAGTGAATTGAAGATTCCCTGGGGTTTAATGAAGGGAATGAGAAATCGTCTTATTCACGAATATTTTGGTACAGACCCTGACATTGTATGGAAAGTTATAAAAAATGAATTACCGCTAATGGTAAAAGATTTGGAAGAAATATATGGAAGATTAATTGAAGAAAACAGGTAAGTTTTACTGGTATTTCTGCCATCTCTTCTTAGTCCACTTATATCGGAGTTTCTGTTCCTTATCCAATTTGTCAAAAGGAATATGATAGAAACATATTACCTTCTAAATAACAGCAATTTCTTTTTTCATCAGGCTAAGAATTGCAAATGCCTAGTTATTAATGCTTTTCACCTTTATTGATTTTCGTTTAACGGATGCCCCGATGGCCAATGTCCATACACATTATAATAGGCCATTACTTCCTGCGAAGGTTTTGTGTACCGGGCTTTATCAAACTCCTCATCATAGATATCATTTAGCTTTTGCTGAAATTGATCTGTTTCAGCTTGCTTCTTATCTTCACACAATTGCTGCTGCATAGCAGTTGCAGGATCATAATCAGCCATATCAGCAGGCGGATCTTTGTCATGACTGAAATTTACCAAACCCATCCTTGGAAAAGAATACTCCCAACCCAAATGTTTTGACTTGAGTTTGCGAAAAATAAATTCGTACACCGCAGTCAAATCTCCTCTTTGTTCTGTCATAAAATGACCCATATAAAAATCCATGTAATCAAATGTACGTGCGGGTACTAACTGAAGTTTATTGATCACATCGGCAATAAAACCACCAGAACCACGCCCATGAGCCGAGGTCATAAGACTGACCATTTTTATTAAAAACGGTATGGTTGTTAGAAAAGATATTCCAGAGACAATCTCCGTAAATGGAAACAAGCTCATATTCTTCTTCTGCAGGCTTTGTTTCGATTTCCTGTAAAAACTGTATATAGCTTTTCGCAGGCTCAACATCTACGGGCTTTTTTAATCGTCTTTGTAAAGTTATCAACTGAAGCTGCGAATGCCTGTAATCTTTATACTGTTGTTCGGGTTTGGGATGATATACATATACAAATTCGGAATTACTGAAACCATTGGGTGCAACCTGCTGCAGCAACTCAGGTAAAGCCTGAAATAGCTCAATGATAAGTTGTTCACAAACGTCTTCGGGCAGTTGCTCGTATTTCATATATTAACCAAAACAATTTTTATTCCGCAACAGCCTTGCGGAGTTTTTTAGAAGCAGGGTGATAACGAAAACAATATGCATTTTGAAATTGTAAACTACTATTTTTTGGACTGGTGTCTTTGCCTTTTATGCGGCTCATGTTGCAGTTCCTCGTTTCCTTGTCATGTACAATAAATATAATACGCAAGTAGTATCGTGAATACTAATTTTACTAACTTCACTTTGTAATTATATAATTAAATTTATAAATTAATTACCAATGCATGAAGATAATTTAGTGGAAAAGCCAACAAGGTTAAATAAGCAACAATTTGAAATGCTTCGCTTACTTCAAAATCCTTTAAGTGAACAGGATTTTAATGATCCTAAAAGATTTGTGGTAAAAATTCTTGCACGAAATATAGATGAGGAAATGGAAAGATTAGAAAAAGAAAAGGGATAGACAAAGGAGACTTACGAACAATGGGGAAAGGAACATATAAGAAGTCCATATAAAAAATGAGAGTTGTACTTGATACTAATATCCTGTTGCAGGCAATTGCTTAGAAAAGCAGGATGAGCAATAAAATAACTAAATTTTAAAAAACAAGCATAATGTCTGTTAATCCTCAATATACTTACGATAATGATGGCAATCCTGTAGGTGTTTTCTTATCTATCAGCGATTGGAATAAAATTGCTAAAGAGTTGCATACTGAAATACCTGAATGGCAAAAAAAACTGATTGATCTCCGTTTACAGGAGTACCAGAGCAATCCTTCTAAAATGGAAAATGCAGAAGCATTTTTTGCTGAATTAGACAGAGAAGATATGAAATGAGGAAACATACTATACTAATACTGCCTTCAGCAAAAAAGGATATATTGGAAGCGAGAAAGTAGTATAGCCAATACAATGAAGAACTACCCAAAAGGTTTAAAGAAGATGTAAAGCTTATAATCGAAGCTTTAAAATTAAGCCCTGCTGTACATGCAATCAGATACCGGAATGTAAGATTAGCTCAACTGCATACATTTCCTTATGCGATTCATTATTTTATAGATGAAGCTTCATTTACGGTAAATATTATCGCTGTTCATCACACATCTATTAATCCCGCAAATTGGAAATTATCTTAACGCATTACTGTTAAAGTTTTATGAGAGACCGGTAGCGAAGCCATGAGCATGAAGAAATTTTCGAATCAACATTTCGGCTTTTGTATCCTTGCCTTTATCCCGCTCATGTTGTAGCTTCTCATTTCCTTATGATGCACATTTGCCATACTTGAAAGGTAGTATCCTGCAGGAGCAACAGCACTTGCTCCTGCAGGAATGCAATATTCTTTTGATGCAATAGCGCTTTCAGGATAACTGGTAAAAAAAACGTTATGTCATTAAGGAGAACGTATTACTATACTGCAAAGCTGTCTGCTTCCCTGTAAGCCTGTACCAGCGCTATTTCACCTTCCTTTCCATCTTTTGATTTACCATGCTCCATACCCAGTATTCCTGTATAACCTTTCTTATGCAGGTGCTGGAAAATATTTTTATAATTTACTTCCCCCGTTCCAGGTTCATTTCTTCCCGGATTGTCGCCTATTTGCACATAACCCAACTCGTCCCAACAAGCGTCAATATTCATCATCAAGTCTCCTTCATTGCGCTGCATATGATAAATGTCGAAAAGAATTTTACAGGAAGGGCTGTTAACGGCCTTGCAAACCATATATGCCTGGTTGGAAGTTCTTAAAAAAAGATCGGGATTATCACTTAAAGGTTCCAGCACCATCGTTAAGCCTGCTGGTTCTAATATCTTAGTTCCGAGACGCAATGCTTCAATAACATGAGCACCCTGAATATCCATAGGTAACTTTCTTTCAAAATAACCGGGAACAAAAGTTGCCCATTTTGCATTGCACCTTTTTGCAACTTCAACAGCTTTACGACAGGTAGCGACAAATTGTCTGTAAACTCCTGTTTGCCAGTGGTTAAAGATGTTTTCCAGCTATCACCGCCATCTATAACAAAGACGCCCATTCTCATGCCCAACCTTTTCAGTTCCTGCCCGATTTTTTCCTGTACATCCACGGGCCTGGACATCATACCGTTGTCTTCCATGCTTCTAAAGCCCTGGTCGTGCATATACTTTAGCTGATCTATCAAATCTTTGCCTGCGTTGTTTTCAAACATCCCAAAGTGCGGAGCATAATCGCACGTAAATGTCTTTATAGCCTTTTTATTATAAGCTTTAGCCGGAGTGTTAGCTGATACAGATTGAGAACCGACTAAGGCAGCAGCGCTTCCTAAAACACCATTTTGAAGGAACTTTCTTCTTTGCATAAAGCAATCGTTTTAATAGTTTAAAAGATGTTATAAATTTAGAACTTTAAAAGTAATAAAGCGGAGTAAATAAACAGTCGATAACAATAGCTTTTCTGCATTTTTTCAACTAATGAAAAAAATACGATTTTCAGCAACGAAGATGCGATCCTTTAAATTTGTGGCTGTCAGTTAATGCCGGGAAAATAAGAATTGCCTATACTTCCCTTTTTATTGCCGTTAATGATGAGAAGTTTGAATTGCCTGGTTATTCCAAACATCTTTTGAGGCCTTGTAAAGCGTATTTAAACTTGTAAGGATAACAAACGCACCAACAATAACAAACATTGTTTTCAAAGGCAGTTTTCCAACAAGTCTTGCTGCGATTGGGGCGGCGATAAGACCACCGATAATCAGACCGGCAACATCTAAAAGAGGAACGCTTTTTAATAAGATAAAAAAAGTAATGGAGCTTGCCAATACCACAAAAAACTCAGCAAGACAAACAGAGCCGATAACATATCGTGCACTCCTTCGTTTTGCTATTAAAGTACTTGTAACCAAAGTGCCCCAGCCTCCGCCGGCAAATGCATCCATAAATCCACCGGCTGTTGCCAGCCAGCCTGCTTTTTTTACTTTATCCTTATAGCTATTTGTTCCGAAAGCTTTACGAACAATATAATAGCCGAGATACAAAGTATAAAGTGACAAAGGGATGCGAACGTAAGAAGAATATTTTTGACCTAAATATGCTAAAACTGCTCCTATTACTGCACCGATAACACCGGGAATAACCAGCGCACTAAATAATTTTTTATTAATGTTGCCAAACCGATGATGACTATATCCTGATACACCACTTGAGAAAACCCTCGCCGAATGAACCCTGCTGCTAACAATGGCAGGCGGCACACCGTTAGCCAAAAGAAAAGTAGTGCTTATAGTGCCATAGCCCATTCCTAAAGAACCATCAGTCATTTGCGCAAGAAAACCGGTAAGTAACATGATGGAGAAAGACTTCGTATCAATGTATTCAGGAATGGTTTTTACGCCTTCAATTATTCTGTGATAAGGAATATAAGAAAGCAAACCATGACCGATTATCATAAATAAAAAAGCAAACAAACACCATTTAACCACTTTTTGCCATTGTTTTTCTTCCGGCTTTGGCACTACTTCCAAATCAACCTGTTTGGCAACGAGCAGTTTTGTAAGGTCATTTAGTTTTTTTACTTTTTCATTAAAATCTCCATTGATACCGTTCCTGATAGTTTGCATGTTGTCTAACACACTTTCCATTTCATCAGGAAGCATATTGTTTATTACTTCCTTGAGTCGTTTTGCAATGGTTGGCGATTTTCCATTGGTAGAAATAGCAATCTTTAAGCTGCCTTTTTTTACAACAGAACCCAAATAAAAATCACAAAGAGCAGGTTTATCGGCTGCATTTACTAATTTGCCTTTCTCTTTTGCTGCATTGCTTATTTCGGCGCTTGCAACCCCATCGTCTATTGCAACAATTAGGAGGCTTACGTCTTCTAAGTCGCTTATTTCAAAAGCTCTCTCAATCAGTTTTATATTTGGATTTGTTGCAGCAATTTGCTTTATTTCACTCTTAATTGTTATTCCAACCAAAGTGATTTTAGTCAAAGGAGAATTAAGTAAAACGGTATTAATCTTTTCCAATCCAATATTGCCGCCGCCTACAATTAATAAATGCATCTGTTCCAGTTTCAAAAAAACAGGGAACAAATTATTTGTTTCTTTTACCGGGGCAGGCAAAATTTGCTCTTCTATATTTGATTTAGTATCCGTCATTATTCTTTCTTCATTCACCATTTCAGCATTAAAACAAAAAAGGAAATACGTACGAAGCTTAATTACTTTTTAATTATTTTATTCTATAAACGGCAGCTTGTACGGAGCTTGAGCTAACATATCTCACTTTACTTTTCATTAATCAGTCTTAAACTGTTTTAAAAGTAAAATCACCAAAAGTTTCGCCGTCAATTCTTTCAGCAGCATAGCGACCAAAAAGAATATCCAGCTCACTTAGTATAGCCTCTTCATCCAGGCTTTCTTTATACAATTTATTCAACCGCTCTCCTACTCTATCACCACCTAACTGCAGGTTATATTTTCCAAGTGCTGTTCCAACTAAACCTATTTCTGCAGCAAATGGCCTTGCACAACCGTTAGGGCAACCAGTCATTCTTATAACTATCTCGTCCATTATCAAATCATGTTTAATCAGTAATGGCTCTATTTTGGAAAGTAAAGTAGGCATATAACGTTGCCCTTCAGCAAGGGCTAACGGGCAGGTATTTAAAGCCACACAAGCCATAGCATTTTTACGAATGACAGATGCATTATAAGTATGTTCTATAATTCTAAAACGCTCCAATATTTCCTGGATAGTTGCTTTGTCTGCTTCGGCAATATCTCCTAAAATCACATTCTGATTGCAGGTAAATATAAAGTTTGCTTTACCCGTTTTAGCAACTTCCAGCAAGGCAGATTTTAAAGACACATTTTCATCATCCAAAACTCTTCCGTTTTCAACAAAAACAGTATAATACCATAACCCTTCATGATTTTGTTCCCAACCATAAAAATCACGACGCGATTCAAAATGAAAAGGCTTTGCTTGCTGCAATTGAAAACCACATCGTTCTTCAAGTTCCTGCTTCCACCAGTCTAAACCGAGCCTGTCAACGGTATATTTTAATCTTGCTAATTTTCGGTCGCTTCGGTTGCCGTAGTCTCGTTGTATGGTCAAAACCTCATAAACGGCTTTTAAAGTTTTCTCTTTTGTATCTACAAAACCAAGCATAGATGCAAGCCTCGGATAATGATCAGCATTTCCATGAGTTGCTGACATGCCACCACCTATTGCTATGTTGAAACCTTTTAGTTCACCATTTTCAATTATTGCAATTAAAGCCAGGTCATTTGCCAACACATCCACATCATTATTGGGCGGAATTGCTATGGCAACTTTAAACTTACGGGGCATGTACCTATTCTGGTACAATTCATCCTTTTCAAGTTCCTTTTCTATAAGCTTTTCACCATCGAGCCATATTTCGTAATAAGCCTTTGTTTTAGGTAAAAGCATAGTTGCAATATCCTGGGCATAAGCAAAAATTTCGGCATGAAGAGGAGATTGTTTGGGATGAGACGAACAAAGCACGTTACGGTTAATATCTCCGCAGGTAGCAATAGTTGTAAGACCTGCTTCGTTAAACGCTTTAAGCGTTGGTTTTACCTTCGCCTTTAAAACACCATGCAATTGAATCGTTTGCCTTGTGGTAATTTTAAGAATACCTGTTGAATTTTCACCTGCAATATTGTGAAGAGCAATATACTGTTCAGGAGATATAACGCCACCGGTTAATCGCAATCTTATCATAAAGGAATACAAACGCTCAAGCTTCTTTTCGGCACGCTCATCCCTGCGGTCGCGGTCGTCCTGAATGTACATGCCATGAAAGCGCACAAGTGCGATATCATCTTCATTTATGCTGCCAGTAATCTCGTTCGCCATACTCTCCACAAATGTTCCGCGAAGATTATCGCTTGCCATCTTTATCCTTTCGGTTGACGAAAGGTTCTCGTTATTTTCTGCCATAGTGCCTCCAACCCCTAACGGGGAGTTTGCCCCAGCCCCTAAAGGAAGTTCGTTGAAACCCTTTTAGGAGCAGGAGAATAGTTTTTAAATATTGTTGTATAAGAACTTTTGATTAAGTAAGCCACCGTTACTCCCCTTTAGGGGTTGGGGGCTAATACACATCCTTCAAATACCTGTCTTCTTCTTTTAACTGCTCTACAAACTGCACTGCTTCTTCTATTGTTTTATTTCCAAACTTTTCTACAATCTGCATCAATGTATCTTCAACGTCTGCGCTCATTGGTTCTTTGGCTCCGCATACGTATATTGATGCTCCGTTGTTTATCCAGTTGTACAATTCTTCTCCATGCTTTAGCATTTTATGCTGCACGTAGACTTTCTCTTTTTGGTCCCGTGAGAAGGCTACATTTATTTTAGTAAGTGTGCCTGTTTCTTTCCAGTTTTGAAGTTCTGTCTGATACAAAAAATCAGTTACAAAATGCTGATCTCCAAAAAATAACCAGTTACGACCTGTTGCGCCTGTTGCATCGCGTTGTGCAAGAAAAGAACGAAAAGGGGCAATACCTGTTCCCGGTCCGATCATAATAATGTCTTTGTCATCCGGTGGCAAACGGAACTGGTTGTTTTTATGAATATAAAATTCAATATTACTATCAACAGGTAATTGCGATAAATAATCAGAACATAAACCGCATTTCCATTCATCATTTACATGAAACTTATCTCTTGCGACAGTTATATGAACTTCACCGCTATGGGCCTCCGGAGATGAAGAAATAGAATATAATCTTGGCGCAATAGGCTCGAGAATTTCAATCAATTCATTAAACTGCGTATTGTCTTTTAAAGGATAAATTTTCAACAAATCCAACAAGGCAATTTTGGTAGCAGGAATATCCTGATCAACCAAAGCTGCATATTTGCTTACCACCCTTTCCGGTAAATAAAAAATATTCAATTTGTTTTTGAGCAAATTAAAGGCGGTTACTTCCTCATTACGAAAAGTAAAAGTTTTTTGACGGTCAATATTTAAAAGTTCAACTATTGGCTCAACAACTCTTAAAGGATTTTCAGGAATAACGCCTAAAGAATCTCCGGGCAGATATTCTATATCATCTCCACTGATTTCTATGTGGTGAGTCTCTTTGCTGGAACCTCTGTCATTAAGATTTATATTGGTTAAAACTGTACCATTATAAATCTTTTTACCCGTTGATTTTTTTACAATGACCGGAGCAGCAGTAACCTGTCCGTTTGTGGCAGGAGTTGAAGAGCTCAACTGATGCAACACCTGGCTGAACCATCCGTCTGCATCACTTTCATAGTCTACATCGCACTTTTGCAAAGGTATAATACGTTTGCCGCCAAGCTTTTCCAACTGCTTGTCCACCTCTTCGCCTGCTGTACAAAACAGCGGATAAGAAGTGTCGCCTAATGCTAAAACGCCGTATTTTAATTTATCAAGTTTAAAACCATTTGAATGAATATGGTCATAAAACTTTTTAGCAGCAGCGGGAGGATCGCCTTCGCCATGTGTACTGACAATAGATAAAAAGTACTCCTCCTTTGGAAGGTCATTCAACCTGTACTGGTCAAGACTTACAACTTTGGCAGTAATTCCGTTTTTCTTTGCTTTAGCAGCAAATTCCGATGCAAGTTTTTTTGAGTTGCCTGTTTCAGTGCCGTAAGCTATGGTAATCTTACTTGTTACCGGCTTTGCCCCGGCTGCTGCAGTCTGTGGCTGGGGAACTGTTTTTCCATTTGAAAGCATTCCTGACAAATAACCATTTACCCAAATTGTTTCTTCATGAGTTAAGGTGGATAAATAATCAAGAAGTGTTTTTAATTTAGACTCTTGTAGCATTTAAGGTTACTTTATTCGAATTTTCGATTGTTGTAAGTTGATTAGAAACCGGTTTAAAATAATAGTCTTTGCTGCTGTTGTTCTTTATCCAGGCAAATTGTTGGTGCAAGGCAACAACTTTTCCTATAATCACTAATGAAGGTGAAATGAATGATTTCCCTTTTAATTGTTCTTCATATTCATATAAATTTGCTATATGTACATTTTGCAAAGGAGTAGTTGCCTGCTCAATTACTGCAAGCAGTTTTTCTTCCGCAATATTATTTTCTACCAGTTTTTCTACCAGTTTATCCAATGTTTCTGACGACATGTAAAAAACTAATGTATCATCTGTTTCAGCAAGTTCTTTCCAGTATTCGTTTGTAACTACATCTGACTTGTAATAAGTAAGCAAACGAACCGCCGTAGAGTAACCCCTTGCAGTCAATGGAATGCCTGCATAAGCCGACGCACCCAAAGCAGCAGTAACGCCCGGAACAATTTCGTAAGGAATATTATTAGAAACAACTGTTTCTAATTCATCTAAGATGTTTGAAAATATGGATACATCTCCGCCTTTCAATCGCACAACCAGTTTCCCTTCTGAAGCATATTGAACAATCAATTCATTAATTGTCGCCTGCGGAGTTGAAACTCCTCTGCGGCATTGCTTACCCACATACACAATCTCTGCATCAGGTTTTACATATTCATTCAAAATTTCTTCACTAACCAACCGGTCTGTGAGGACAACATCTGCCTGTGAGAGATATTTAGCTGTTTTCACAGTGATAAGTTCAGGGTCTCCCGGACCAGCAGCAGCCAGTATCACTTTTCCTTTTCCGGATTTCATAATAACATCTTTTTATTTTTTTCTCGCAGAAATCACAGAAATCGCGGAAAGTTTTTTTAATCTTTTTTTCTGCGTATTCAGCGTTTTCTGCGAGCTTTATCTAAAACAAACCTTCTATTGATAAATATCGTTCGCCTGTGTCATAACAAAATGTAAGCACTCTTGAACCCTTTGGTATTTCCGGTAATTTTTTAGCAACCGCGGCCAAAGCTGCTCCTGAAGAAATGCCAACAACAATTCCTTCTTCCCTTGCTGCACGCTGCGCGTATTCAAATGCTTCTTCTTTTTGTATTTGAATAGTTCCATCTAAGAGAGCCGTATTTAAAATAGACGGAACAAAACCGGCACCCAATCCCTGCAAAGGATGAGGACCAGGAGCTCCACCACTAATTACCGGTGATAAAGCCGGTTCAACAGCGAATACTTTTAGTTTCGGCCATTTGTCTTTTAATACTTCGCTTAGAGCTGTTATATGTCCGCCTGTACCAACACCTGTAATCAAATAATCCAATCCTTCAGGAAAATCCTTTAATACTTCCTGTGCAGTAGTACGTCTGTGAATTTCGGTATTCGCAGGATTATCAAATTGTGCCGGCATCCATGCATTTGATGTTGTGCTTACTATTTCCGTAGCAGTTTCAATAGCACCTTTCATTCCTTTTTCCCGTGGGGTAAGTACAAACTCAGCTCCGTATATTGCCATCAGTCTTCTTCGCTCGATGCTCATACTTTCAGGCATTACGACAATCAGCTTATAACCTTTTACAGCAGCCACCATTGCCAGTCCGATTCCGGTATTACCTGAAGTCGGTTCAACGATCACACTTCCTTTTTTTAAAATGCCTTTTGCTTCAGCGTCTTCAATCATTGCAAGCGCAATCCGGTCTTTTATACTTGCTCCCGGATTATTCTTTTCCAGCTTTATCCATACTTCATGCTCATTACCAAACAAATTGTTGATCCGTACATGAGGCGTATTTCCTATCGTTTCTAATATATTTTGAGCTTTCATTTTCTGTTTAGTTTCGCCTCACCTTCAATCCCTCTCCCCGCGGAGAGGAAGGAAGAACAGTTTTAGTTATTTCAACTATGAACAAAATTTAAATTATTTCATTTGAATTTCCCATAAGTCCCATTAATCTCGTAAGTCCTGGTTCAGACAAAAGACCTCACCCCGACCCTCTCCAAAAGTGAGGGAGAAACATCCATTCTCACTCATCCCAGGCGTCCCGCTAATCCCAGTTCAGGCAATTTCCTCACAATCCAAAAAAACCTTCCAAATCACGGTTCAGACTATATCACAAAATTCAGCGCCTCCGGCAAAGGATTTTTATCTCGCACCTGAATCTCACTTTTATGATATACGACCGAAAAAGGTGGAACACTATACGTAAGCCAAACATTTCCGCCAATAATACAATCATGTCCTATTACGGTGTCACCTCCTAAGATGGTAGCTCCGGAATAAATAATTACATTGTCTTCGATAGTTGGGTGACGTTTGGTACTTGCTGCGCTTTTCGCTACGTTCAAAGCTCCAAGCGTTACACCCTGGTACACTTTTACATTGTTTCCGATTATTGAAGTTTCTCCTATTACAATACCGGTTCCATGGTCAATAAAAAACGAATCGCCGATTTCTGCACCCGGATGTATATCAATTCCTGTTTTACTATGCGCATATTCCGTCAATAATCGAGGCAATGTTTTTATCCCCTGTGTATGCAGTTGGTGTGCAATGCGATAAATGGCAGTAGCATAAAAACCTGGATAAGCAACAAGCACCTCTTCGATAGATTGTGCAGCAGGATCAAATTTTACAATCGCTTCTGCATCTAACAACAAACTTTTATATATTTCCGGAATAGCATCAAAAAGACTGAAAGTATGCTGTTTTACCTTTTCTTCATTTTTAATCAGCTCATACAACAATACAGAAAAAGTGTTTTTAAGACTTTCATATTGCTCTGCCAGCTTTTCTTCGCCAAATTTTCTTTCGTGCGTTCCAAACATGAAAAAAAATAATTCATCTATAAAATCTTCAGCGATCTGCTTGTCAGGGAAGCCACGGAAGCAGGTCGTGTTTCTTTTGAAAACCGCATTAATAAATTGCTGTTGATTCATGCTTTGTATATGTAAGTCCGTGCAATCCATAGCTTCATTATTCCTTTAAAAGTCAGGGTTTTCAATCATACAGGCGCCAACTGTTACTAAACTTGTTTCATCAATTAAAATAGCTCCACCATTTTCTCGCAGTTTATTATATTCATCAAACACTATAGGTGAGGCTGTTTTAATTCTTGCTTTTACCACATCATTTAATGCAGCACTTTTTACATCGTAATCTTTTTCAAGGCTGTTTACGTCCAGCCTGTATTCAATCTCTTTTATTACACTTTTAACCACCCGGCTGTTTATTTGCAGAAAATAACGGTTGCCTGCGGTCAAAGGTTTGGTCGCCATCCAGCAGACCAGTACATCCACTTCCTGCTGTACCTGGGGAATATTGTCAACCGGCACAATAACATCACCGCGGCTTACATCTATATCATCTTCCAGATGCAATACAACACTTTGCGGAGCGTAAGCTTCATCTATTTCTTCACCGCCTATTTCTATAGCTTTAATTGTGCTTGTTAAACCCGAAGGCTGAGCAACTACTTTATCGCCTTTCGCCAAAACCCCGCTTATCAGCTTTCCTGCATATCCGCGATAATCGTGCAAGTCGTCTATTTGTGGTCTTATCACATACTGTACTGGAAAACGGGCATCTGTATAATTAACATCTTTCGCAACTTCAACTTTCTCTAAAAAAGTCAGCAATGGTTCGTTTTCATACCACTGCATTTTGTCACTTTTTTCAACAATATTATCACCATTAAGCGCTGAGATAGGAATATAAGTCACCTCCTTAAGACCAAGCTGGGAAGCAACCTTTGAATATTCAATTACAATATTATTATACACATCTTCATCAAAACCTACAAGGTCCATCTTATTGATAGCTACAACAACATGAGGCAACTGCAGCAAAGAAGCAATGATAGAATGCCGGCGGGTTTGCTCAATAACCCCATGACGTGCATCAATCAAAATAATCACAAGGTCAGCGTTACTTGCGCCGGTGACCATATTGCGGGTGTATTGAATATGCCCGGGAGCATCGGCGATAATAAACTTACGCTTTGGTGTCGAAAAATATTTATAGGCAACGTCTATCGTAATTCCCTGCTCGCGTTCGGCACGAAGACCATCTGTAAGCAAAGCAAAGTCAATTTCGCCTTCTTCTTTATTCTTACTTTGTTTTTCAATCGCCTCTAACTGGTCAATTAAAATAGATTTGCTGTCATAGAGCAAACGACCTATTAAAGTACTTTTGCCATCATCAACACTTCCTGCGGTTATTAATTTTAATATATCCATGCCCTGCCTCTAAAAAGGGTTTTTATTTTTTTGGTACAAACACTAGTTCTCTTTTCAACATTGTTGTGTCACTCACTTGTACGGCAACTCTTTATTGAGCTTTTTCTTTTTGAACCACAGAGACACGGAGTAACACAGAGATTAGATAACAATTAACATCTAACAACTGTCAACTCTTTCTGTCATCTATAAACTGTCAACCTTTATTTCCTCCTAATCCTTCAAATCCAATAAATCGTGGTTCTGACCTAAAAATATCCATTCTTTTTCCTGTCTTCCATTGCTGCCTCGCTCACTCTGTCGTCTATACGTGTTTCACCACGTTCGCTGGTTTTTGTAGCTATGATTTCAGATATGATATCGTCTATTGTGCTTGCATTTGATTCTACTGCTGCTGTACAAGTCATATCCCCAACTGTACGGTATCTTACTTTTTTCCTGACTATATTATCTCCCGGATCAACCCTTATAAACTCACTGGTAGCTACCAGTTGATTTTCATATTCAAGCACTTCTCTTTCGTGCGCATAATAAATAGAAGGCAATTCAATTTCATTTCTACGGATATAATTCCATACATCAAGCTCTGTCCAGTTGCTTATCGGAAAGACGCGAACGTTTTCGCCTTTGTGTATTTTACCGTTGTAAATGTTCCATAATTCCGGTCGCTGCAGTTTTGGATCCCATTGTCCAAACTCATCCCGAACAGAAAATATTCTTTCTTTAGCTCTTGCTTTTTCCTCATCACGACGTGCGCCCCCAATGCATGCATCGAATTTGAATTCTTCAATTGTATCAAGTAAAGTAAAAGTTTGCAGCGCATTACGGCTTGCAAATTTTCCTTTTTGCTCTGTAAGACCTTTAGCTTTTATGGTATCTTCCACATTTCTGACAATCAGTTTTTCACCGATTTTTTCTGCAAGTTCATCCCGAAAAGATAATGCTTCAGGAAAATTGTGACCCGTATCTATATGCACCAAAGGAAAAGGAAATTTTCCGGGGCGAAAAGCTTTTAGTGCAAGATGAACTAAAGTGATAGAATCCTTACCGCCGGAAAACAACAAAGCAGGCCGCTCAAACTGACCCGCCACTTCACGAAATATATGTATTGATTCGGACTCTAAATTGTCTAAATAATCAAAATGATATTTATTACTCATATTACCACTATGCTTGTTGAAGTTGATTTGTATTAGTGTGAACGTGTAAGCCGCATTCTTTTTTGCCCGCATCTTCCCACCACCATCTGCCGGCTCTGAAATCTTCACCTGGTTTGATTGCTCTTGTACAAGGCTGACAGCCTATACTAACAAAACCTCTGTCGTGTAAAATATTATAAGGAACATTATACTCATTAATATAAGCCTTCACTTCATCTGTTGACCATCTTACCAACGGATGAAACTTTATCAGCCCGTTCACCTCGTCCCATTCAAAAGCTTCAAGATCGTGGCGGTTAGAAGAATGTTCGGCACGAAGGCCGGTAACCCAGATTTCATTTCCCTTCAATGCACGGCGCAAAGGCTCAACTTTACGAATGTGACAACAACTTATCCTGTTTTCAGGAGCTTCGTAAAAAGAATTTGGGCCCTTTTCTGCTATAAAAGGTTCAAGCAAAGTATTGTCAGGATAATAAGGCTTAATGTTCGTATTGTACCGCGCATTTGTACTGCTCCATACAGCATACGTTTCAGGAAAAAGCCTTCCTGTATCGAGTGTGAAAATTTTAACGGGAAGATTATTTGCAAGAATATGATGCGAAATAACCTGGTCTTCCCAACTGAAACTTGTGGAGAAAGTAACTTTACCGGGATGAGAAATGGTTAATTGCTCCAGCATTTCAGCTATCGACAATTCCTTTGCCTTCAGTTGCAGTTCAGATAAATAATCAGATAATTGCTGCGTCATGATAATGATTAGAGCGCAAAATTAAGTAAGAATTATTCGTCTACCAAATGAGTAGAGTTTAAGGCTGTAATTTAAAGTCATTGAAGAGTAATATTTAGTTTCTCAAATTATCTTATTTTCTAAAATCCGATAAATCTGTTAAGTGAGAGCTGCCCGACTTTCTTTACTATCGTCCCTGCATCTTCCGGCACTTCACCTCGCAAAAAAGTTTCTCATTCGTCAGTTTATCTATGCCAGTGGAACTTCTACCGTAAAGCAGCTTCCTTTGCCCAATGTGCTATCTACTTTTATGCGGCCTTTGTGCACATCTATCACTGTTTTCACATAATTCATACCTAAACCAAAACCTTTCACATTATGTAAATTACCGGTATGCGCACGGTAAAATTTTTCAAAGATCCTTTTTACTGTTTCCTTGTTCATCCCAATACCATTATCCTGTATTTTGATCTGGAGATACTTTCCATAATCAGCAGTAGATATTCTTAATACAAGGTTTTCCTTTGAGTATTTAATAGCATTGTCCATCAAGTTGGAAAGTAGATTGGTAAAATGAGCTTCGTCCGCAATTATTTCATCATTTCCGGCTTCTAAGTTTATATCTACCTTGCCATTTTTGTCTTGTATCTGCAGTTGGTAGTTGTTAAGTGCGTTTTTAATAAGTTCATGAGCATGTACTTTTTTCATGTCAAGTTTCAGTTCCTGCTTATCCATTAGTGCAGCCTGTAAAATAGTTTCGACATGCTTGTTCATTCTTTTGTTTTCTTCTTTAATAATACCGCTGAAGTACGTCATTTTTTCAGGCTGGGTTATTACCTTCTCATTTCTTAAAGCATCTACAGCCAGCGAAATGGTAGCCAGAGGAGTTTTAAACTCATGTGTCATATTATTAATAAAATCTGTTTTGATTTCGCTAAGTTTCTTTTGACGCAGCAATGCCTGCACGGTAACACCGAAAGCGGTAATGATTATAAAAGTGAATACAAGAGCGCCAATTATCATCCAAACCATAGATTCCCAAACCTGTGTTTTAAGGTCAGGAATAATAAGAATCAAATGCTCAAAAGGAACAACGCCTTCAAAGTCACTTCCGGTTTCCGGTATTATCGGAACTATCACTCTTTTGTTGTGAACTTCGTCATTCGCTTCCTTAATAAATTTTTGAGATTGTAACTCGAGATTATAAGCGTTTGAATTAGATGTAATGCCAAATTCAAAGTGAAGGTCCTTTAAATCTTTTTGATTAAAAGCCTTTTGAAGTTTTTCCTTTATTTCAAAGTCAGAATAATGCTGAGAAATTATTGGTCTTGCATACCCAATTCCATAATCTTCAGGCAAAAGGCTTAAGCCGGGTCTTCTTGGAATTTTCATATAAGGCGCCGAAGAGGCATGCCTGCTTAATTCCATCGCCACTTCCGTGGTCGCTTCTTCTGCTTTTTGTTTTATTTGTTCCTGACGTAATGCAGTCATATCTCTAAACCAGCTTACCTGCAGTATGATGATACCAAGTAAAGACAGTGTTATGAGTACAATAATTACGGGGAAAATTCTCTTCATCAATACAAATATATACTCCAATATCCCCTTTTAACCCAACTAAAAAAAAATTTAAAGTTTTTAACTGCTTGTTTACAGAAAAAATATTTTTTATGGAAAAATTTTTGATAACCTTTATCGTGTAGTAACTTTTCGATATATGGAGATAATTACCGGAAACCTGTTAATAGCAGATCCTTTTTTACGCGATCCTAACTTTATGAGGTCTGTTGTTTTTATCTGCGAACATAAAGACGAAGGAAGCTTTGGCTTTGTTTTAAACAGAAAATATGATCATATTTTAGGTGAACTGATTACAGGCCTCGAAGCATCTGATTTTCCCGTCTATCATGGTGGTCCGGTACAGGTTGATACGATTCATTTTTTGCATCAATGCCCCCATTTAATTCCCGGCGGGGTTAGTGTTACCGATCAGATATGCTGGGGAGGAGACTTTGAAACCGTTGTAGGGCTGATAAAAGCAAATAGTTTAACTAAGCGTGATATTCGTTTTTTTATCGGATATAGCGGGTGGGGAGCAGGGCAACTGGAAGAAGAAATGAAAACAAAAAGCTGGATAACGGGACAGGGAACACGAAAAATTATTTTTCCTGCAAACGTAGATAATACCTGGAAAGATGCGCTTAAGCAACTCGGAGGTGAGTATACGCAGATGGTAAATTACCCGATAGACCCGCAACTGAACTAAAGGTGAGAAAAAAAGCTTGGCCATTAACCGGGCGAGAGTCATTTCTATTACACTGAAAGAAGATTTTAAGGTTATCCCAAATAAAGAGGAGGTAGCTTTTCGCAAGAAACTACCTCCTCTTTCGCCAACACTAAAAAATACTAAAAAAATTACCTGAGCCCGAAAATTACTCCTGCACTTATTCCTATATTATTCAGCTTTGAAACGTCATTACTGTTGTAATTTGAGTAGTTATAAGTGGCGCCGATTTTAATGCCATTTTGTTTGAACCTATCGCCAAAAGGGATTTTAATACCTGCGCCGGCCTGGACAGCAAAAGCAGTTGAACTTTCAGTTCCGCCAAACTCGCCGAGGTACTGCCCATAGTTTATCAGGTTTACTCCTGCGCCGGCGGAAATGTAAGGCTGAACAATGGCAGTTGCACTCGCTCCCATAGGATAGAAAGTACCGCGAAGAAGCACAGGCACGATGTCCATAGAGTTGGTAAGCACTGCTGATACAGTTTGGTTTCCATCGAGCTTATACAATTGTCTGCCATACTTTTGATAATAGCTTTGATAGCCGGAACTTAAGCCTAAAGAAAACCTGGGATTAAAGAGGTAACTTATTTCACCGGTTCCTCCTCTCAATGAGGTTTTGCCTATGTAATCGCTCTTAAAGCTGCCTTGAGGAACGCTGACATTATAGCCTAATTCCATTTTAAATTTATTCTGGGCTGATGCCGAAATGCCAATAAGGCATCCAGCAAATATTGCCATTACTATTACAAATCTTTTTTTCATAATCTTTACATTATTTTTAAATAAGGTGATTGATTGAATAACATATTAACCTGATCGGCGGCAGTATTTGCATTGAAAATACCGGAACCACGAATTAACCCTGTCCAGATAACTTCGATCTTATTTGTTGCAGGTGCGTCTTTAAGATCAAGCATATCTACTGAGATTGCTCCTTCCTTAACTGAATAGGTAGCATAGCTGTAAGGACTATAATATCCATAACCCCCATACCCATAATCGTACGGATCCCAATATCCACCATAACTATCATAATAGTTACTGTAGCTGATAATGCCGGTTGATGTATTATAAATCCGGGTGATGTTAATCCCAAGGTCAGGGCTCGCTCCTTTGCTTACCAATGTGTATCCTTCGTTCTGCATAGAAGTCTTCACAGCGTCGATAAATGCCTGGTCAGTTGCGGTTAGTTGTTTTGATGCCTGCCCGTTGTTGTTAACTGCAACAGAGTCTGAAACACTGAAAGTATGATAATTCACAAAACTTTTTGTTGAGTCATGATCAGTTATATATATTCTTGACTCTTCTGCTGTCAGATTTGCCAATGGATCTTTTGAGCAACTTGTAAACATCGCCCCAACAGCTAAGATACTCACCCACATCACATTCTTACTTTTCATTTTTTTCCTTTTTTGTTTAATTATATCTAAATTGAATCAAACAGAATGCCTGCAAGTCTTAATAGAAACAAAAGAAGAATGTTGTCACCTTTTTTTATGAATGCATTAATGTAATTTTTGCATCAAAGCATTCTTTTAAGGACCCGAAGAATAGCTCAATAACGAAGTTTAATAATATTAGACTTTTTTTGAAGGGATAAAATAAATAACCTGAGGAAAAAAACCGCGATATTGATTTTTTTGAATATTAAATTTCGAAAAGTATCATCTTGCTGAAAAGGATTTCGATGTAGAAAAACTTGCAAACACAATGAATATGAGCAGGCCAACACTATATAGAAAAATTAAAGCAATATCTGATCTTTCGCCGAATGAATTAATTAATATTGCTAAATTAAAGAGAGTTGCGGAACTTTTAATAGAAGGAAAATACAGGATATATGAAATTGCAAACATGCTTGGTTATAGTTCTCAAGCCAATCTGACAAGGAGCTTTTTAAGTAGTCGCTTATCCTTTAAACGTATCGTATCAACCTGACTGAAGGATACAAGTGACAAAAGACTACATAATACTGGAAGTAAGAAAACTGACACATTCTTATTTTTCATGAATTTAGATTCTTTGTTTTATAAATAAACTTTAGATAATTCATACTACTTCTTGTTTTCAAAATAAAATACATACCTATCCCTACTTAATAAGGCTTAAAGCCCGAGGACTATGTCTTCTATTTGAATTGAACAAATATACTTTTGAAAATAATAACCATTCATTAAATTGACTAATAATGTGGTGACCTACGTTTCCGTAACAAAATTCCTGCATGTTATTTAAGGGGCAATGTGAACACTAATATTGGAAAGCGAGGCGTTATTGTTGCTCACGTAAAATTAAACTCTGTCAGTATTATATGCTTTTGATTTAACAATGGCGCCGGCACCTCCTATACGTACACAGTCTTAAGCAAAACATTGATTAAGCCTTTCTTTCACTTAACAGCTTAACTGTTTTTTCAATGCGTCGTTGTCTGGTTTCTGCTGTCTTTGCGTCTTCTACGGGAATTACTAAACGACGCTTATTGCTATAGGATAAACTGTCAAAGTACTTTTTGGCCTCTGTGTTTTCCTCCAGTGCTTTTTTAAGATCATCAGGTATAGTCACTTCCCGCGGCTCTGTATCTAATTCAAGTTCTATATCTATTATTTCTCCGGCATTTACACCTGCATTTGTACGCACCTCTGCGCTTACCGGAAGCATTAATTCGCCACCCATAGATGCTATACTACTTCTGTAGGTATAACCTTTAATGTGAACCGATACTTGTGGTTTCTTGCCTGAACCCAGTTCTGCAACTACACTTTCCGGTATGACAAATCCAGTTGCTGTTTTACCTCTTAATTCTAATTGAGCACGAAGCTTTATTTTGGAAGGCTTTTTTATAGATTCATTTCCTGACAATTCCATTTTCTTAGTCATATTTTATATTTTTCTATCTAAAGGATTTGGTTACATCTTTTAAAGCATCAATCTATTTAAATGTTTATCAATAGCAATAAAATGTAAAAAAAATTTCATGCCCACACCATTTCTATTCTTCGAGCATGAAAAAGTGAAGACGGATGCAATTTAAGCATTGGTTTTATTAAAAGGAATCAGGGATCGCAGCTTTGATTTACAGAAGCATCAGGTACCAACTTTTGCCAAATTTTTATGTTTGCTACGTTGAAATTATAAGATAATAATTATCCAGGTCGCGTAAGGTAAATTGCTTTTGCCCGGAATTGGGGTTTATGTGCGGTTTGTCTTCAATTTTTGCATTTATTGTAGTGGCATTTTTCAAAACTCTGTCAAGATCGCTTACTCTAATAAAAAGTATAAGTCCATTTCCGACAGGAATTTTAGGGTCTGTCATTGTCGGATGCCCGTGTTCTTCCCAGTTATGCAAACAAAGTATTACTGTTCCGTCTTTGTCTGTTAATATTTCGAATGTGTCCCCACCGTGACTGCTTTTACATTCTAGAAGTTCCTGATACCAATTTGAGCTTTTTGTTACGCTTTTTACCGCAACTATAGTTTCTGTCCTGGTCATTATTAAAAGAATAATTTTATAAGTATTAGATTCTCGTAGGTTATATTCATATTAGCTATCTATTTTTAAAGTAAGAATTTTATTTTTACGCACTCTTTCTGCAATTACCGCTAACAAACAGAATATTATTTAATAAGCTCCCTGCGATTTAAGCACCGGTTTTATTAAGCGGAATCAGGGATCGCAGCTTTTTGTTATTCAGGAACAAAGGAACCCAAACCATAATTCCGAAAATCAAAGAGAAGTACAATGGCTGGCCGACACGCACCATGGTTGCAATAGCGCCTCCAAGGTAACCGGTAAGTAATATTGCTCCAAGTATAGATGTTCGTGGGTAGGCATAAAGGGCTGTACAAATCAGCAGTATGGTTCCTAAAAACTGAATCGATTGATCAGGCCACCCGAGTTCTGTCGTGCCGCTAACTGAATGACTTTCCCTGATGATTTTTGCAATTGAATCAAACAATAAAAACAGTATACAAATGATGCGGATTGTTTTCGCTGTAATTCTGGTTGTACGGGAACCTGAAGCTGCGAATTGTGAAGTTTGAATTGTTTCCATAATTGATTTATTTGATTTTAGTAAAAATTAATATTTAGAATAAAAAGGGTGTAAAACGACCTGATTAAGCATTCTGGTGAAGCATCAGCCCGTTATTATCAGGATCGGAAAAATTTGCAAACTTTCCAAAAGGGGTATCATCTATTCTTTCAAATACAACACCTTTTGACTTTAATATCTCAACATCTTTTTCAATATCCTCAGTTTGCATCATAAGTCCCTGCAAAGAGCCAGGAGCTATTTTAGCAAAGTAGGTATCTGGCCCATGATCAAGGTTCTTTTCTATTAGTGAAATAGATGTTGTCTGACCTTCTATTCCCAACTGTACCCAGTTTAAACCTGGCCCTACAGGTGCTTCTACCAATAATTGAAAACCAATTTTCAGATAAAACTCTTTAGATTTTTGCTGATTGGTAACAGGGATTGAAACAATTTCTATTGCTTTCATTTTTGTAATTTTCAATGTGGATTTTATTTATTAAAATTCTAAAAGTTCCATGGTAACATATTAATTGCCTTTTTTAAATTAATAGATAATGGGACTTATTGAATTATTTGATTTTGCCTTCTTTTCCAAGTATTTTGCGCAGAAACCCGGTCTGCACGCAATGATAACTTTCATGAAAGCTGAAAACTGTAAGCCATTCTAAAAGTGTGTGGCTGATTGTAGCACCGCCCTGTAAAGAAATATTTGATATTGCAGCAAGCTGATCCGGTTGAACATGCTTTATGCCTGATATCAATCTGTCATAAGAAGTTTTTAAATATTCTATTAGTTGGTTAAAGGGTAAAAATAATTCTTGCACATCTTTAAATTTGGCTCCTCTTGCATAACAATGTAGTTTTTTATTATCCCATACCGGCTGCTCCTTTAAAAGAGTTAACAGTTGATTTCGGGCATCAATTATGTGTCCAACAATCCAATTCATACAATTAGCATCACCTGTTGGAAAAACAAGTGCTTCTTCATCTGTAATATCTTCCGTGTCCACAATAACACTTCCAAACGTAAAGTCAAACTGCTGCTTAAAAACAGTATTTACAGGTGTTTCCATTTCTATAGCTTATTTCATAAAAAATTCTGCGAGAAGAGGAGCAAGAACCTACACTGATACGTCGTGATTTTGGCCTTTCAGCATTTTAAATTCATTTTTCGGAATTACGTTTGCCAATTGGCTTACCGCAGTATGCAACCAGCTTTGGCTTTTTTCTCCACCTGCAATGAGCGTCGGGACTTTTATCGAAAAGGCCTTATCTACGGGTAATAAAAAAGCCCCCATAATTTCTGCTTTGTAAGGAAGTGTACACTACTGCTCTAAGTTTTGACATAAACACCATGAGTTGCAACGTAAAAACAAATACGAAAGCAAAACATAACGATTTCTCATTTAAACATTTAAGGCCTCACTGCGATTTGAGTGACTTTCTATATAAGCTATACAAACATTCTATTGCTGCAAGCTATTTGTCAGACACTAATCTGACAAGCAGTTGTTAGCAGTTCGTTGTTTCTTCTCGCTTAAATTAAAATTGTCAATTAGTTAGTTTTGCCTTTTAAAGCTGCATAAACAGCCATAGCATGCCCGTGGCCTAATTCAAAATCTTTTTTTAACCAATTCGTAATTTCTGTCGCTTTTACTGTTGGTTTAATTTTCCCATCTTCTACAAACCCTTTTTTTTCAGCAAGGTTTTTGAAGTCGTCCGGCGTCTTGCCTGTCTTTGCTTTAATGTTGTCCATATACGCTTGAAATGACATAGTTAATATGTTTTAATTTAATTGGCTTCTGTCCATTAATTTATAATTCTTGTCGAATATGACACTAGTAGTTTTCTTTCTTCAAGGACGAGCAATATTTTCATAATTTTGAATACCAGATTGAAAAACTTACGTTCAACCCTATTCAGCTAATTGCGATATTACAAATACATTTCGCTATTCGCTGTTTTGATATGTGTTACAGAAATCTTCCTCTGTTAATTCATTGTTTACGGCAATTCCTGCTTTTAAGCCTGCATTAATTGCTGTAACAACAGTTCTGAAGGGAGTTGTCGTTTCACCTGCCGCAAATACTCCCGGCACATTGGTTTTTCCGAATTCATCTGCTTTAAAAAACCCAGCTTCTGTTTGCTCACATCCCATCTGTAAAGGAATATTGCTATGCTGCTCAAAAGCAACCTTTGCAAAAAGAGCTGCCAAAGAAAATTTCTTTCCACCTTCTAAGAAAAGGCTTTTGATCTTGCCCTCCTTGTGTTCAATAGTTTTTACTTCATCCTCTATAATGTCGATCTTCTTACGTGTTAAATATTGCTCCTGTTCAGGAGTTAGCAAGGATTTGCCATTTGTAAAAAGTGTAATATCTGTTGACCAATTTTGGATAAGACTGATTCGTTCAAAACCTACTTCACCGTTACCAAGCACGCCGATGCTTTTGCCATTAACTTCGTAGTCTTTAACACCGGTTGCAACAATAACTTTTTTTGAAAGAAAAATTGCACCCGACTGCACAGTGACTGAAAAACCATTACCTTGTTCTTTCGCCTGTACCGCTTTGTCATGAAAGATTGACACTGTTTTATAAAATAAAACTTGCTCCTTTGCTTTCTGAAGGATGGCAGCAGAAGACTGTCCGTCCTGTGTCAGAAAACTATGAACGTGTTCTGAAAGTCTGTTACAAGGTTCTGCACTATCAATAACCAGAACGTTGCGAAGAGAACGTCCTAATACCAAACCGGCTGACAAACCAACATGACTTCCTCCAATTATAATTACGTCAAATATTCTCATTTTTTGCATTGAATTCAACAATAGCCGCTAACGTCAAATTTTAAAAAAATCCCCCTTTTCTGAAAGGTCTCGCACACCCAACAACCATTAAGCTCATTTAACCGATCGTCAGAAACGTATTTTAGTCTTTTTTCATACCCCGAATCGGGTTCATGCTAAGTTCGTCTTCAGTTTTTGCACTTATCGTAGCGGTATTTTTATAAACTCTCTCGACATTGCTTGCCTAATATAAATGCTCCCTAAGCCCGATGTTTAATTGTAGTAATTCAGGTATGTCTTCAAAAAAGTACTTACTATTTGATATTTCTACGGTATAATTAATTAACCAGGGTTTCAGCCAAACGGTCAAGACTTTGGTTCCAACCTGTTTCCATACCCTGCAATGATGCAACGGCTTCCGGTGTTGATTTGACAACGACTGCTTTTATTCTTTCTTTCTCTTTGATTAAAGAGCCGGTCCGACAAAAAGTAAGTGCTTTACTCATTGCAGGAGCAGGAGCAGTTTATTGGAGTGGCGGGTTAGGGGTTTGGGAATTTGCATTTGGTTCTGTAATGCTTTTTATTGCCTACAAAGGGCTGACAAATTATTACTTCATTAGTATTGGTTGGTTACTTCATACAGGTTGGGATATTCTTCATCATTTATATGGCAACTCCATTGTGCCCATGAATGCAAGCTCTTCATTAGGTTGTGCCATTTGCGACCCCATCATTGCCCTCTGGTATTTCTTTAACGCACCGACAATTTTTTACTTATTCCGCAAGACGACCAACATTAAAATATCGTAAAATGTATTCAACACTTTTAGCAATACAGAAAGACCTGACTTTGGAAACTATTTGATTGGTTGACATTTTTTATTGGTTAATGCCGACAAAATTTCTTAAAATCTGCTATTACTTCATTTGGGTCTTCATGTAAAAACAGTTGTTGCATCTCATCGTAGAGAGATTGTTTAGGATTAGGGCCAAGCAAATAATATTCATAAAATATAAAAGCGTCATTTAGAGCAACATCAGTTTCTTTAACCAGATTTTCAGTTTCTTTCCAATCAGAAATAAACTGATCGGCTTTTTGTTTTTGAACTATAATGTCTGAGGAATACTTTTTGTAAACCTTCTCCAGCAGGAAGCTTTTGATCAAATCCGAATTCGTTAAGTCAAGACCACGATCATTTAGAACCTGAAAAAGTTTAATAGCAAAATTTACAGAAGCACAATCGATGCGAATTATTTTGACTTTATTGAAAATGTAATTTAAAAACCTGCCCGCTTGGCTTTCATCCAACTCAAGAAGCAAATCGCAGAATATAGCTGAAGCGTTCATGAACTTGTACTTTGGCTCTTCATCCCTGTTTAGCCTTGACTTTGCTGGAATTTTGTTTTTAGTTGTGTCGCCTTTTATGATAAGCTGGTCAAAATCACTTTGGTGGTTTGAATGGGTTATAAGTCGTAGTCTATTGAATTTATCATTAAAAAGGATTGAGGTCTTCAAAATGTTACTATCTATAGCAAAAGGATTGGTGTCAGCAATTTCAGCGTTGTTAGGGAAGCTATCTCTGTAGCAACAGAAAATGATAAGTATTGGTCGCCTTTTCTATGAAAATTTCCCTTGCTCTTGGTTTGGGATCGCGGTAATCGGTAAAACGAGTTACGGTACCTGTACTTTCAAATAACAGCACCAACGGCTGATTATCCAGGTACTTCAATTTAGCTTTAGCATAGTCTTCTGTCTGGTCTTCGTGTACGTGAAGATGAATAGCTTCCTCCTCCCGCTTGGCTTCAATAACACCGACAGGTTTTTTATTTACAAACAGAATATAATCAGCGGGACCAACAGTTGTCTGGTATTCACGAACGGCAACACCAATGTTTGCGGAGAAGTTTATGTGTTTTTTAGATTGCACTACCCATCCTGATGCTACAAGCATCTTGTCTATCCTATCTCTGGCAAGCTGTTCAGGGTTTTGGTTGGCTGTCAATGATTAAACTATAAGAAATAAATATATGATTTTTTTTAAAAAAAGAATTCGTAAAAAGAATAAGGTCAAATCTTACCAGCTAAGAGGCGAAGAGAGAAACAGTTTTAAACTTTTTTGGAGACTTATAAGTTGTATTTTGATAAAAATTCTTTGGGTGTAACAACAGGTAATTGAATGGTAGCTTTTTTATAATCTTTTATGTTAGAAGTAATAAAATAATCAATTCCTTTAATCTCAAGAGCAGTGTAATATTGAACTGCATCCTCCAAATCGGTAAAGCCAGCTCTTAATGCTTGCCTAAAAGCTGCATTGGAAGTATTGACTAATTGACTATAAGTAAGGGTAAGATCGATTGTGTCAATTATTTCAGTATTGTTCAATTTTTGCTTTCCCAGTACATAAATGATGTTTACAATGTTAATAGCTGAAGTAAACAGTGTTATTTGTTCCATAGCCGCCCACCGCAATATCGTTTCCGAATCTTTCCAATTTTCCGTGCGTCCAAGATAAGCATCAAGAAAAACATTTGTATCAACAAAAATCTTATACGCCATATTTATTGATTAACTTTTCTTCTTTTACTTTTTTCCAATCTGCATCCGGATTGATAATCTTTCCTTCTATTATCTTTTTAATTTTATCAACCGCTGTTTCTTCTGCAACGTCTTTTTCGGGAAGAGAGGTTAGGTATTCTTCAAACATCTTGCTTATGCTTTTGCCTCTTTTTCTTGAAATTCGCCTTGCACGTTCCACGATTTCCTGTTTTATACTTAAAGTGAGCTTAGTAGTCATATAAAAAACTTTATACTAAAGTACGTATGTTTTTTAAGCATACGTACAAAAAGGTTATAATTTTTTACAGCGTAACGATAATTAGAAGTATTTGAAAATGCTTGTCTACCTCGAGACTTCATATTCCTTCTGGCTATCGTTCCAAACGCTGTCCAAATACAGTTTGTAATCTTCTCTTTGTTGACTGTATAAATACTGCCAGGCTTGCTTGTAATGAGAATATTCACGTTCTTTGACATATCTGTTAAGAACAACTAAAGCGTAAATAACAACAGTTAAAATAATAAGGCCTTTAAAAATAAATTTATAAAGTTCAACAGACTGATTTGGAAATACCTGAAACCTTTTTTCCCAACTACTGTTTTCGGCTGTTGACCGGTATCAATATGAGAGACAGCTATGTACTGGTTGTTTTCAAAACCCATTTCTTTGACACATTCCCTTGCCATTTCCATCAGTTTTGACTTCTCTAACTTGTCTTCCGGTGCAAGGCTTAAAGTAATATGCAGCACAGGTTTTTGCACTTTTTGATTTAACAATCGCACGTCCCTGAACTGTTCTGTCAGTTCTTTTTTATCGCCAAAACATTGGTTGAATACAATTAACTCTGCCCGGTTTTTAAACACAATTTCCTGTGAATGTTCCTGCTTTTTGTCCTCCAGGCAATAACTGATACATTCTCTAAAGGATCTGCCCATATTAATTTTTCCAATCATTTCAGTGTTTTGCCGGAGCAAATCAGCACACCTTTGTAAAGTAGTGGGTATTAAAGTGTCAATTGTATCAATAAGCTTCAGTAAAAAGCTTTTATTAAAAGTCCAGAATACATAACGGGTCATATCTTCAAAATAATTTGTATTCCAGAAAGTGTCTTTAGTAATGGGAATTGAATTGCTAAGCAGGGTAATGCAATTACCGTTTCTTATAATCTGTGCTGAGTATAAATCATAGTAACCAATCTTAAAATTGAATTTATGGCTTGTTTTTCCTTCAACCGATACTTCATTTAAGTACATCCGGTTTGAAAGAAGTTTTGTTGCAAATCCAATTTTTCTTTTTTCCATCAAATGTTACTTTTAAATCAGAATTAAAATAAAAATTTTTCTTATTAATACTTTTCAAAAAGTGTTAAATAGGGTTCAAAAACAAATGTTCGATATCTTTCAGAGTTTCCTATTTTCTTTAACCATTTTTTTTCAACAAAAATGTAGATAAGGTCATTCGCCGCTTTTGTACTTAGTCCGCAAATTTCTTCCACCTTTTTGGCTGTTACAACAGGATTTTTAAACAGGTATGTTAGAAGTTTTAAAGCGCTATGGCTCCTTCTTCCTAATCCTTGTATTGATTGTTCAATCTTACTTTTTAATTCTATGACTGCAGATAAAGTACTTACCGCTTTAGTAGCTGTTTCCGCAATTCCTATCAGAAAATATTTTAACCATTGAAGCATGTCATTTCTTTCTCTTACCCTGGTCAAATTTTCATAGTAAAGACTTTTATTCCTTTCAAAAAAAGCACTTAAATATAATAAAGGTTTGTGCATTATATTTTCTGATACTAAATACAATGTTATCAAAAGCCTTCCTATTCTACCGTTTCCATCTAAAAAAGGATGTATCGTTTCAAACTGGTAATGTGCTATACCTATTCTGATTAGGGCCGGAACCTGTATATTTTCGTTGTGCAGAAAATTTTCCAGGTCACCCATTAAAGGATTAACAAAGTGCTGAGCAGGAGGGATGAATAATGCGTCCATTAATGTTGCTCCACCTATCCAATTTTGACTGCTCCTAAACTCTCCCGGCATTTTATGCTCGCCTCTTACACCCTGTAATAGAGTTTCGTGTGCCTGCTTTAAAAGTCTGGAAGACAATGGAAATGTTTCTAATTGCGTTATTGCATCATTTAATGCCTTTGTATAGTTATTTACTTCTATCCAATCGTTTCTTCGTTCCGGTTTCACTTCCTCAACCGGCAATAAAGCTTCATCAATATTGGTTTGAGTTCCTTCAATTCTGCTTGATACGACTGCTTCTTTAGTAACATGTAACTGAATAAATAAATCAATATTGGGTACTAACCGGGCAAAGGAATTTAGTTCGCCTAACTTTATTGACGCTTTTTCTAATAATGTATTCAAGGATGGATCACTCCAACTCCATTGACTATTAATAAAAGAAGGCACAAAATACTTATAACCCATTCCTTTCTCTATATGTCCTGCTGTATATTTTTCAATGAAAAGAGTGTCACTGTTCATATCCCAAAGATAAACTTATTTTCAGTTAACTTTACTTTAGGCATATCAAAGTAACCTTATCGTATTGTAAGTTTACTTTTGAAACATACTCAAGTAATTACAGTTGTTGTTAGAATTATATAACCATTCTTACAAGCACAGACGGGGAGATAATTTTTTGTAAAAAATTGTAAAAATTCATCGATTTTTTTATAATCCAGGAAATAAAAACATGTATCAAATTATGTATCAAATAAAAAAACAGCTATAAATTTTACTTCATAACTGCTTGATTATCAGTGGGCCCACCAGGATTTGAACCTGGGACCACCTGATTATGAGTCAGGTGCTCTAACCAGCTGAGCTATAGGCCCGGCTTCTGAGAAGCGGGTGCAAATATAAAAGTTTCTGCATTTCCACACTCATTATTTTTGCGATTATGCAAAAAATTAAAAATATTGTTTTTGACCTCGGTGGAATTTTTATTGAAATCCATTTCTCAAAAACCGAAAATGCTTTTAAATCACTTGGTGTTGCAAACTGGAGTCGATTTTATACTCAAAGCACAGCTTCTGATCTTTTTGAAAATTTAGAGACAGGAAAAATTTCTCCCGAAGAGTTTTATGCAGGTTTTAGAAAAGAGTCAGAAGTAAATCTGGCGGATGAGCAAATAAGGGATGCCTGGTCGGCAATGCTTGGAACCTTTCCGGCAGAAAGACTGCAGTGGCTTAAAGAAATCAGGAAACGCTACAATATTTACCTCTATTCAAATACTAATCTTATCCATTATATAGCGTTTCAAAAAATTTTCAGCAAATCCACAGGTGGGCAAAACTTTGACGATTATTTCATAAAAGCTCATTATTCGCATGAATTGGGCTTGAGAAAGCCTTACCCGGAATCTTTTAAGAAGTTGCTTGAAATCGAAAACCTAAAAGCTGACGAAACATTATTTATAGATGACACAGCTAAAAATATAGAAGGAGCTAAAGCAGCAGGCCTGCATACTATTCTTTTACTGCCACCAAAAACAGTCCTTGATTTAGACCTGTAAAAGTAAATCTCCTGCATTTTTTGCAAAAAATTACCTACATCTTAACAGGTATAATTAATGATGTAAAAAGGGTCGTAGCAGCAGCAGTTAGGGTAAGGGTTTATAACGAATATTGTATTGTTTTACCACAGGTTTAAATTCAAATGCTATAAATGCTTTAGCTGTTTCAAAATGAGATATTTAAGCAATAAGAAAGGAAAACATTCTCTGCGCTTTACAATTCCGCAATTTCAGGTTTAGACAAACTTATCTTTGCAGACAATGGAAAGAACAAACTTTATAGACTATATACGCATTTTTGTAAAAAGCGGTCATGGTGGATCAGGCAGCAGGCATTTTATGAGGAATAAATTAACAGCTATGGGCGGTCCTGATGGGGGTGACGGCGGCCGTGGCGGGCATATCATTCTTCGGGGCAACAAACAATTATGGACTTTGCTTCACCTGCGATATTATAAAAACGTGATAGCGGAAGATGGTGAAAACGGAAGCAAAAACAATAGTACAGGTAGTGATGGTAAAGATATAATAATTGAAGTGCCGCTGGGTACGGTGGCTAAAGACGAAGAGAACGGAAAAACCGAGGCTGAAATACTCCAAGACGGACAGGAAATAATTTGGTTGAAGGGTGGCCGTGGGGGATTAGGTAATTCAAATTTTGCCACGCCTACCAACCAGGCCCCGCAACATTACCAGCCGGGGGAAGAGGGGGTTGAAGGGTGGAAAATTATTGAGTTGAAAGTATTAGCTGACGTAGGTTTAGTAGGATTTCCTAATGCCGGTAAATCCACCTTATTGTCTGTGATAACTGCTGCAAAACCTAAGATTGCTGACTATGCTTTTACTACCTTAGTACCTCAATTGGGCATGGTAGAATATCGCGATGGCAAAAGCTTTTGTATAGCAGATCTCCCCGGCATTATAGAAGGTGCAGCAGAAGGAAAAGGTTTAGGCCATCGTTTTCTCAGGCACATAGAACGAAATTCCTGCCTTTTATTTTTAGTTCCGGCCGACAGTAAGGATCATAAAGAAGAATTCGATATACTGTACAACGAACTCGAAGAATACAATCCTGAGCTGTTGCAAAAAGATTTCGTAATTGCAATAAGCAAAAGCGATATGCTTGATGAAGAATTGAAGGAAGCAATAGAAAAAGAATTACCTGCTAATATTCCTCATATATTTATTTCGTCGATAGCTCACAAAGGCCTTACTGAATTGAAAGATATGTTATGGAAAGTTTTGAATAAACCGGTTTAATAGTAGTATTAAAAAAAATTTGATCTAAAATCCGCAAGGCTAAAAACAGTTTAAAAATTTACCTTAGCTTTTGGGTATGGTTTGTAAAAAATGTTTTCTTATAGCAGAAATTGAGGTTAA
>JAABUT010000122.1_pt1 | contig 142172 bp, 144 predicted proteins | sample 5559281 | NCBI WGS metagenome assembly JAABUT01 (sample SAMN10711880, study PRJNA513359) | rock metagenome | isolation source: Antarctica rocks | place: Antarctica: Victoria Land, Ricker Hills nord | collected 2016-01-04 | reverse complement strand
ATGCTTTGGTGTTTGGTGGGTGGAGGGAATAGGAGGTGGGGAGGTGGAAGTTGTAGATTTGCTCGGGAAATGGTTTGCCCAATAGGCGCGAATTCGTTAAGAAGATTTACGGAGAAATTCAGTGACAATGATTTGTCATGATGAGTGATCAAAACTGAAAAGCGGTCTCTTGAACTTACATTCTGATACCGTTAGTAAGATTGCAGAAGATGAACAGAGAAAGTCATACAAGTTGTGTGACTAAGCTTCATCATCATTGGTTTCTGTAAAGAGGGGTCTGAAGGAAGCCAGGGCAGTATAAGACCAGTAGATAATCCAAAGCATTTGAATGTCAGATAGCAGAACAAAAAGACAGAAGAGTTGATATGGCTAAGTATGTGGATTGATTCATTCGGTTTTGCGTTGCTTCATTCATGTATTGGCTAAGAATCTATTGGTAGGATTGGAAGGGTCGGAAGCTGTTGAAGGCATGTTCTTGATATACTGACATCAGCAGTTTTTCGTATCTATATTGCTGAATCTTCGAATCGAAGGTCATTTCTAGTACTCTCTTCGTTTATAATTATTTGATCAAGCATTCTTCAGAATCTAGGATCTACCCAAACAGATCCTAACCAAAGCTAATAGCCAAGCCTAGTCTAACAAAACTTGCACTGGACTTGCTTGCCAAAGGCCCACATAAATTAGAGAGAACGAGCCGCCGCGTACGAGCTTTGTATGATAGCCTCTGGGTATTTGACACCACAGCAGCTCGACATGTCTGGGAGCATCCCTGGTACCCTCAATACTATATTCCTATCGAGGCAGTCAAAGACGGTTCTTTGACGAAGAACGATGCTGTTGACAAGGAGGGTTCGGCCTTTCTAGCAACGCTAAATGGGAAGAACAAGTCGACGGATCGAGTGCTGGTGTTCGAGAAGGGCCCGCTTGCTGGTCTCATAAGGTTTGAATTTGCTGCTCTTGGTTTGTTCCACATCCGTCCCTCAGTGAGATGGGAATGCTGATGAAAGTAGACACTTGGTTTGAAGAGGACCAACCGATATATGGCCATCCGAAAGACCCATACAAACGCATCGATATCCTCCCGTCATCCAGGAAGATCACAGTCAAGATCGACGATGTGATTGTTGCAGAAAGCAGCAATAACATGTTCCTCTTTGAGACGGGTTTGCGGACGAGATTCTACATGCCCAAACCTTCTGTAAGCTGAGTCGCTGGACCAAGATAGCTGTTGCCACACGACTGCTAATGGATGCAAAACTCTAGGTCCAATGGCAGTATTTCACCAATAGTGATACCGTAACTCACTGTCCATATAAAGGCAAATCAAGCTATTATTCTGCCAACATCAACGGAAAAGAGTACGAGGACATTGTATGGTGGTATAAATATCCGACGGCCGAGTCGTCTCTGATTGCGGGACATGTATGTTTCTACAGCGAGAAGGTGGATATCTATATTGATGGAGTAAAAGAAGAGAAGGAACGAGAGATATTGTCGTAAAGGGTACGACCAGGATACACGGGGCAGAGTATGAACCTTGAGTCCGTATTGGAATTCCAAATAGGTATTTATATCCACTACTAGCACGTAAGGTACCTGAGTGATCAGGTCGTTTTGAGTCTGTCGAATCCTTTCAAGATGCCGAGGTCTTCGAACTCAGGGCTTGCAGTTGCAGGGGTATGTGGATAAGGTTGTCGTAGTAAGAAAGCCCTAAGGTAAGAAGAACCTTAAAGGTTCAGGTAGGTAGATACCTTAAGGTAGGTATTCTAGGGGAGGAACCCGATGATGCAAGACAATACAATGCATCATGCACGGTGAACGTTTAAGACTTCCGTCAACGACAGGTATTGATCGGAGGCGTGCTGTCGCAGCATGCAAAACTTTTGATAACAAACTGTACGCAGTAGTAGGAATGCAGATACGCAAATCTTGACGCTCTCACATTGACCTCGGGCGCTTCTTACCCGTTTGGAAAACAATGACGGCTTGCGAGCTCTGTCTTGAGTCTCACTCCGAGGACGCCCCGCCACATGTCAATCTCACCAGACACCAATCAAAGATGGCTGATTAGTGGGCGTTTTCTGGTTACTGAGCACAATATTCCGTAAATGCAAATCTGGTGCATCCATATACTAACTTGATATTGCCCCGAGCTTCGTACATATACCAACCAACCTGACCTACAGCACCTTCAACTAATATTTGTTTACCACCGCTCACCTCTTGTGCAAAAGCCCACAATGTCGTCCAAGAAGCTCATCCCTTCAGATCCGTCCTCGGTGATGGTGATTCGCAAAGTCACCCCTAATATCACCACCTGCTCCGCACCGTTCGCACGTTTTGGCCGCCTTAAGATTGGAGGACGAGGCACAATTGGTACTTCAAACCACCATCGCCAACCCTGATCAAGCTAACATCTTTACCAGTCCGTCTTCAGTCCGGAGCACTAGCTGTCTTCTCCCCGACCGCCCTCACCCCTGAGGTCCGCTCCACCGTCGAACAGCTTGGCAACAACGTCGCCTATGTGACTGCTATGGACTTTGAGCACCACATCTTCGTCTCCGACTGGGCCAAAGCTTACCCTAACGCCAAGCTCCTCGGGGTCGAGGGTCTCCCTGAGAAGCGCGAAGCAAACAAGGAAACAGCTGGCACAAATTTCTCGCACGTGTGGACGAAGAAGAACAAAGAGTCCATGACCGTCGACCCTGAGTTTGATCGCGAGTTCAACTACGAATACGTTGGTAGCCATGCGAACAAGGAATTGGTATTTTGTCATAACCCGGATAGGACACTGATTGAGGCGGACATGATGTTCAACCTACCTGCAAACGAGCAGTACTCCCGTTCGAACGAGAGGCCAACACAAGGGTTCCTGACGAGGTTCTTCATCAAATTTCAAAGCACAGTTGGAGTGGCGGCATGGCAGAAGAGATTCTTGTGGTATGCGGCTAGTATGAGTGATAGGCCGGACTTTAATCGCAGCGTCAAGAAGATTAACAGCTGGGATTTTGAGAAGATTATCCCCTGTCACGGAGATGTGATTGAGAATAATGGAAAGGGGGTTTTCCAAAAGGTGTTTGAGTGGCACCTCAAGGCTACTAATAAATAAGAGATGCTACTTAGGGTGCAAGGGACCACGGCATCGGTTTAACAGGGTGCAACGAACAGTCAGATTTCGTATGTATGATAACGAGAGCAGGTAAATAGTGGCTACTTTAATGAAAAGGACTCTTTAATCTATAATTCTAATTAGAGCCTCCATGATGTGAACTCTGCGTGCTTATCAACAAGAATAATATGCCACATCCATTTCCCTTCCAGGCTCTCAGATTAGCTCTCAAGTTCTCATTGACAACCTTGCCTTCTTCGGCTCCACTCTTTCGAGCAGAACCGCTCCCAGCAGGCTGCCCTACGACTTTGGCTTTTGACACATTTTCTCATCACTGAGCCTTCTACCTCCTCTTCCAACCCGACAATCTCACATCTCGCTCGCACAAATGCTCGAGTGGGGAAAGAGGTTTCGATCCCTACAACAACTGTTGGGAACTGTCGATCTGTTGTCTCTGTGAGCATGAGCAGTGTGAGCTTCAACAGGGAAGAACTTACGGAGCAATAATGCCTCTCCGATTGAAAACTACAAAAATGCCTCATCACCAACGCCGTATCTCGCCACCTTCCCGCCCCCTCCCAGAACGGGAGTTCGCAAGAAGACGCCACGTCGTCTCCGAGAAGATAGTGTCGTCACGGCTGCTGCACGTCGCTTTCCCCAACACTGCGAGGTGTAAAACCATACTTTCTTATTTCTCACAAATATGCGAGCATGAGGCTTGAACATCGAGCTTGAATGTGGAGGTAATGTCGAGTGGGTTAGGCAGGAACTCTAAGATCTCTGTTCACGTCTCTCAGTCATAAGTGCGTGCCGAGCTACCTAGCTCCTGGAGGAGCAGCAAGGGCGGACTTCGTGGAGCTCGGGTGAGGGTTTCTGCATTGAGTCGAACCTAGGTAGCTGTGTCAGTCTCAAATTCTAAATTGAAGAATGGGTTGAACAGATACTGAGGAGGACATACTTGCCAACACCATGACATTGTTGTGTGTTAAGGTTTCTGCAGAAGCGAAGCAGCCACAGTTTGAATGCAGCTCGGGAGATCGACAGCGCTAGCTTGCCATGTCATCCACAGGGCTGATCCATTCTTCCATATATCAATCTTGATCCAGAGCTTTACAATGATCAAACTACAGTCCCAGTCCTATTATGGATCCCAGTAACAACTTGAGACGCAAAAAGACCGTTCGTTTTAGCCTAGATTCTCCACCCCCCGAGACCATGGCCTCCTGGCTGGAACGCCAGGCTTCCTCTCACCAAGTTCAGCTCGCAGCAACTGCCGTCTTTTCCGGCGTCGCAGTCGCGGGCATCATCTACGGCTCCCAAGTCATTCGTAGAAAAGTGGCTGTGGAAGAACTAAAAGCTTCGATTCCGGAGCTGAACGAAAGCCATCATGCCGAACGGGTGCGTTATGCTCCGTCTTCTTGGACATCGCGTGGAATGGCCTTTCGCTGACCATCCTAGTGAAGCTCACAGACTTTGGTGCCGCTGCCCCTCTCCCTCGATCTAGTAAGGAGGATGAGCGAGCTGCTGCTTTAGCCCGCCGGGCACAGCAGGGCGATTACTCTGAAGGCAATAACACACCACCTGCTTCTCCCTAAAGAACTCCAAACTAATCCTCTGAAGACCTCGTGACCGAACAGCTAACCCGTACCTCCTCCTTCCTCACTCCTCCCCGGTTCTCCAAACTCCGCGCCTCCAACGTCACAATAGTCGGTCTCGGCGGCGTCGGCTCTCATTGCGTCTCCGCGCTTGCCCGCTCCGGCGTCTCATGTATCCGCCTCGTTGACTTCGACCAAGTCACTCTCTCCTCACTAAACAGACATGCCGTTGCCACCCTCGCAGACGTAGGCACTCCAAAAGTCCAATGCGTCCGAAAGCGCCTGGAAGCCGTGGCACCCTGGGTGCAATGGGAATGCTTCAACGAAATCTTCTCCGTTGAAAAAGCCGAGAGGCTCCTCAACGGCTGGGGTGGCAGTGTTGGAAAACCCGACTACGTCGTCGACGCTATTGACAACATTGACAGCAAAGTCGCGCTCCTCCAATACTGCCACTCCCACAACATCCGCGTCGTCAGCTCCATGGGCGCAGGCTGCAAGAGTGACCCCACACGAGTGTGTGTCGACGATATCAGTGCCAGTACTGAAGATCCTCTTTCTCGCTCCACGAGACGAAGACTCCGAGCCGCGGGCATCAGCGAAGGTATCCCGGTTGTATTTTCCACGGAGAAGCCCAGCGAGGGTAAAGCGCAACTGCTGCCGCTTCCGGAAGAGGAGTTCATCAAAGGCCAGGTCAACCAGTTGAGCGTGCTGCCCGACTTCCGCGCAAGGATCCTGCCCGTGTTGGGCACGATGCCAGCCGTATTTGGGTACGCCGTCGCGAACTTTGTCATCCTGGAGATTACGGGGTACCCGCACGAGGCTTCTGGCGGCAAAGGCAGAGACAAGATGTACGAAGATATTCTCGGCCGCCTGCAGGGCCTAGGCGAAAAGCTCGTGCGCAGCACAGGCGCCGATGCGTTGGGCCTGCGCATCCCCGTCACCAAAGACGACGTTGGCTACGTCGTCGAAGAAATCCATAGAGGCAAAAGCGTCGTTAGCGGCCTCGCGACCAGACTAGTGCTAGTACCGTGGATAAAACCCCATCAGGGTTGGACAATAGATACGAGCGTCGAGGGACAGAAGGTGCTACCTTTCGCACTGGGTGATCTGGTTTGTATGACCAAGGAGGAGGCAGCAGTGCACGAGAGGGAGGTTTTGAGGGGGGCAAAGGGCCCGGAGGGGGTGTGGGGAAGGGAGGTGGTGGGGCTGGTGGAGAGGAGGAGGGAGGAGGAGAGGGTGGTGAGGGGATGGAGATGAGGTGAGGGGTGGGAGATGATGGCTTGATGTACTTTGCTTCTATAAGGGTCCAGAGTAGATGTATGGATGATGCGCATTACGCATCCAGCTCACGAACTAGCAGCGTGATACCGATTCCAGATTCTCCGCTCAGCAAAAACCAACCACTCACTCTTCCATCACATAAACCCCCCCAAACCACCACCCCAAGGAAAACAAGACCCCTCCCCTCTCCTCTCCCCCCCTCCTCTGCCCAAATTCCTCAAAAAAAAAACAAAACTCTTAAAACCGCACCTACCAGCCCCCCCCCAAGCGCGCACAAACGCGCTACGGCGACGAGATCGTGAAGCATCTGGGAAGTGGGAGATGTGAATTGGGGGGAGGGGGTATGGGTTTGGATCGGAAGGGGTTTTGTTTCGTGGGTGGATGAATGGGGCCGGATGGCTGGTGTGTGGGTGGGGTTGGAGGGGAGGGAGGGAGGGGAAAGGGGAGTGTGGTGATATGGAACGGAAGAGGGGGATGGAGTGGGAGAAATATATATAAATGGAAAGTAGATCACGGTGGCGAAAATGGAAGTAAGCTGGAGAGCGGTATCTGATTTCAACCGGGTTGCTGGATTGGTGAGGTAAGTTGTAAGGCAGAGAGAATAGTGCTTGGTTCGGGATATGTTTGGTAAACGGATAACCGAGCGGCGAGGTGTTTTGGTGAGGCATAGGGCATAGACTCACCGGGCTCGGATGTGTGTGTGGTATTGAGATGTGAATGAACCATTGAAGAAACCTCGAACCGATGCTCATTTTGTTTTGATCGATATGGCTTACGCGAGGGAAACTAATGTTTGAAGCGCAGTTGCGAGCGTGGTAGGTAGGTTCTCACCTTTCTTGGGGGGGAACTTGGGCGGGCATGTCTTATGATTGTTCTCAGCGACGATGGGTGACGGAGGTTAAGAAGACGAAAGAATATCCGGGAGGTTGCTAGTTCTGTACACGAAACCTTGACAAAATTGCAATTGGGTTATTCGTATTCGTGAGGAGTACCATGCTGGGTCATGGGGACAATGTAGATGGGGATGGATAAGGTAGGATGCAAATATGTAGAGGTGATAAAGTAGACTTGTCGCTTTGATTTTCTGAGTAGAAACAAAATCCGACCCGGGGTTTGATTGTAGAGCATATCCGACACGAAGAATTAAGCAAAGAAGCATATGGACCTGATGGATCTCGATTTATCATTCCAAAATTATCAATAGAACTAGTAGTTGGCCTGACATCCCTAGCTATGGATTGTTGTTCACTGACTTCTCGCACCTCCGCTTGTTTCTTCCTAGTGCCCCGTCGTAAGGTTGTGCAGTCTGTTGGAAACGGGGTACGTATGCACATACGTATGCATACCCCGGGGTTAGAATAGTTATTTCCGCTCCGGCCAAAGCCGGCTTGGCGCTAGAATAGGGGTATTTATCCTTCCTCCCACTTCTTCCTTCCTCCGTATGTTCTACCTACTAGATAGTTCAGTCAATATATCTACATGCCTATCTACCCTCGTGTCCTCGTATACCAAGACAGTCTGCACGCTTTCCCTTTGCAGGACGCGCGTCCAGTTGAGGGCGTTTCGATCATTGGGAGAGCTCCGTATCTCTGAGACACCGTGCGCCTGCGTGAGTGGACGATTGGAACATAAAAGTGATGCAACAGGGGAGCCGCAAGCGGAGAGAGTGGAAGGGTTGACCATAGCGCGTGTGGGGGTTAAGATGCGTACTCTAGGTCTGTGATTGAGTACTCAAGTAGCTCTTGCTAGTACGTATGTATCCTACGGGCAGCATCGAAGGTCAAGAACCAATCGTGCGACGCAAAGGCCTGAATGTAAGAAGAAGGTCGTCAAGGGAAACAAAATAAAGAATAAATCCGCCTAAAGTACCTTAGTTACAGTACCTTATCCACTGCTAAAAGTGTTGAGATTCGGTACAAGTTCACTGGCATGCCTGGGTCCCCTCGGTCTCTATGATGTGCCCGTTTCGGGGCATTTTCGGAAATCCCTGTTTACCGCACATCAGGAACACTTCCATTGGTCGCCATTTCGATATAGATATTGTTCTTCCAGACCAAGCCAAATCAACAATTGATGGTCGAGGTCGTTGTAGCTGGATACACTAGATTGGCGTAGAATATATCCACACCTGGCCTATCCACATAAGTTCCTATACTTCCTTCTCTTGGGCTTCTTACTTGTCACCGCGCCTCTCCAACTTAATTCCAGCTTGGTAGATCGCCCTATGTCCTAGAGCTTTTCCAGAGGAGTGGGAAAGCGCTCAACGGCGTGGCCATGCTGTTATCGGATTTGTTGGGTAAGTGACTAGGTAGGTACCACACAAAGCGGCCTGGATGTATATTTCTTCGAGCTCGTACATAATGCTGAAGGGAAACGATATCGAACTGATTTCATTTATATGTTCGCCGAACTTATACTGCACTCCGGGGACCTATTGGACGCTCAGTTTGAGGCCGAATTTGTGCTTTGGAATATGCCTCTTTGTGCACTCTGTGCATTTTATCATCGTCGAAAGATCGAAAGCCAGTGGCATAATGAACGTTTGCTTTGGGAAAATGGGTTGTAATAAACTCATAGCGCTAAAACCATTTCAGCCTCATTCAATGCATATCAAACCCAATGAGATAACAAAAGAATTGATGACCGGAATGGGGAGCACAGCAAAACAGAGCTCCATGAGAGATAGGGCAGCAGTCATAGTTGCCCCAAAATATCAGACCCCAATCTCAATAGCATATGTAAACACGGAGTTTAGAAAATATTGGAAGGCTTTGGCAACATCAAAATTTCTGTCCAGCTTGCTTCTTAAAAACTCTGTGATGATGCTTCGACTATAAAATGAGTAGACTTAGCTCGGGAAAACACCTCAGCGTACAAAGGATGACCGAAGATACTCGATAAGAATTAGGTAGTCGATCGTAGGGAGGAATCCCGCACAGAGATCGGTCCGTTTGCCAACCTGATTCTTATGGTACTGACAACAGGGTCCCGAATATAGATCTGGCGTAAAGAGAAAACGGAATCTCACACTTCTGAAATGCATGGCAAGTCGAAAATGCTATCGTAGAATTGGTAAGGCAAGGCAACGAAAGATCTGAATTGATTGCCTCATGTATAGATGGATTAGGTAAGCGGCGCTTGCTCTCAAACAGGCGTACTACGTAAAAGCGAGCACGCCATTTGTGACGACAAATCAACTTTTGTGTTACTTCACCCAAAGAAATCTGACACACCATGTCGCCCTCAAACTGTTCAAGTCCCCAACGGGCTGTCGAAACTACTGATTCCGTATATTCTATAGAACAAGACGACCGCGACATGTCACTCCCCCGGAGCGTCGGTGCCGCTGCTCGAACCGCATCGAGAAACATCCCGAAGCCTGCCCTTCGGTCCAAATCTGTATGTTTGGATCGCCAGCTACATCCCTCACCTCTTCGAAGTCTACAGGTCCCAAAATCTCGAAGTCTCCATGCAGGAGCATCCCGAACGGCTCAATCAGCAGTAGCAAAGGCTTTGGATGAAATACCTGAACAAACTACAGATCCGACAAACCCTGCGCTTTCCTTTCCGTGTCTTGATGCTCAAGAAGCAAAAACCGCGTCACTTTCCACCCGCTCCCTATCCTCTGGTCCCGAGCCTTCCTACAATATCGGTCAACATCAAAATTGGCATTCGCACGAGCCCTTACTCCTAGATTGGGGGGGCGTGCTACCCGAATTTAACATCGCATACGAGACATGGGGCTCACTGAACAGGAGTAAGAGCAATGCTGTACTGTTGCATACGGGGCTCTCGGCTTCGAGTCACGCACACAGCACGGAGATAAATCCGAAGCAAGGTTGGTGGGAGAAGTTCATTGGTCCTGGTGCTTCGCTGGATACGGACAAGTACTTTGTAATATGTACAAATGTGATAGGGGGCTGTTATGGCAGCACAGGTCCTGCATCAATTGATCCAGCTGATGGTCAGAGATATGCGACACGGTTCCCGATCCTTACAATGGAGGACATGGTGCGAGCACAATTCAGGTTACTAGATGCTTTCGGAATTGCAAAGTTGTACGCAAGCGTTGGTTCTAGCATGGGTGGAATGCAAAGTCTTGCTGCTGGTACCCTCTTTCCAGAAAGAGTAGGCAAGATCGTTAGCGTCAGCGGTTGTGCTCGGAGCCATCCGTACAGCATCGCCATGAGGCATACCCAGCGCCAGGTTTTGATGATGGATCCGAACTGGTCTCGTGGCTTCTATTACAATATGATACCTCCACATGCCGGAATGAAACTTGCCCGAGAAATTGCTACAGTGACATACAGAAGCGGGCCGGAGTGGGAGGAGCGCTTCGGACGACGAAGAGCAGATCCGAGTAGACAACCTGCGCTTTGTCCGGATTTCCTGATCGAGACTTATCTCGACCATGCAGGCGAAAAGTTCTGCCTTGAGTATGATGCAAACAGTCTGCTCTATGTTTCGAAGGCTATGGATCTCTTTGATCTTGGGCGCGAGCACCAGTTGCAGATGTCTCAGCGACGGCGAGAAAATAATTCCAAGCTCTCATCTGGAGAACCGAATGTTTTGGCGGACCAGTCCTGCAATTTGACACTGCCGGACAGACCGTACGAAGAGCAGCCATCTCAATCATCATCCCAATCTTTTTCGGAGCCTGTCGCTGTCAATTCCAAGAGCCCACCGGCCGATCTTGTCGCTGGTCTTGCTCCGCTCCGCGACCATCCTACCCTGGTGATGGGGGTCGCAAGTGACATTCTGTTCCCGGCCTGGCAGCAGCGAGAGATCGCAGAGACATTGAGATCAGCTGGCAACCGATCTGTCACACACGTTGAACTGGGAGAAGATACATCACTGTTCGGACACGATACCTTTCTATTAGATCTGAAGCATATTGGGGCCAACATGCGGAGTTTCTTGGGGTGAGCGTTGGCCCCCACGGCGAAGCGACATCGAAGGGTTCCAGGTAAGGCGTCCAGGGATTACGGCTAGCTTATGTTGGAGTGAGCACCAGTCAAAGTCATAGCTAGGCGACGGCGAAGATGCAGTGCTCGCCAGAGCACGACGAAGAGGTTGTGAGATCTAAATGGACAGGCATGGGCTGCATTCAAGGCTGCAAGCTTATCTGTAGATCGAGTAGACATGTTTTGAATTCACCCGATCCCAGACGGTTTTCATTCAGACATTGCATTCCTGATAAGCACAAACGTCGGCGATGAGATCATTTTGAACCTCGGTGGCCGATATGTAAGCGGAAAAACACAATGCCGTCCGGAAGATCATGTCGGAGTGGTGCCATGAAACGCACGCATTTTACCCGTGATCTACGCCGTACCATGGGCCATCCTGCGTGAATATTTCATTGGTTGACTAAAAAAGGAATGTTGAATATGGCGGAACATTGCAGAAGATAGACTGGCCATTCCTTGATTTTTTGTACTGTACGGAATAGTTCTGTCGTGAATGTGGTTCAAATCTTGGGTAGGCAGTAATGCTGGTGATAGAGGCTTATTGTCATTATCATTATTGTATTTTATTCTCTCTTAGGGGCATTACGATCAGTATTATTGATCTTTTTTAGGTGGGGGGCGGGGCACACAAAACTACATGCATGCAAATCCTTATCTGACAGGTTCCTTGCTGCGCAAAGGCATTTACTTTCTACATAGGTAGTATTATCATGGATTCTGCGGGCGATGATTCAATCTCCACAGCAGTGCAGTGTTACAGTTGATGAATACATATCAGGCTGCCTTCATCTCTTCTACCCAGTTGCTGTCCTCTGTACGGAATACATGATTGGTATTGGTGGTACTGTACCTCCGTAGGCATTGACCTTCCTCATCAACCGACCGCCCGGTCTAATAATAATCCTTCTCGCCTTCCACTTTTCGCTTATCCCGACGGTCAGCAAAGTTTCACGATACCTGACCTTACTACTTCAAGCGATTTAGTGGTACAGTACACTCCTAGTAGCAGTAGGAAACGAGCAACGGATCTGCAACGTTACCGATCCATCCCGGATGTACTACCTATCTCCCCCCTGTCCCTACTTTCCTAGCCCCGACGCTTGCAGTCGGCCTTTTCAGTAGGGTCCAGTATTCATCGGGCTATTCCGTACAGTACTTCTTAGCAGTAATTGTTGAACCTCTTCCGTTGTGACCGGATGTACAGGATTCATTCCCAAAACACAACAACAAAACAATCGATAGGGGTGCTTTTGCTCCAGCCCCCAATTGTATTCAACGTTGAATGCCACCCCCAGCACTCTCGTACTTCATGCATCACGACTCTTCCATCTTTACCCTTCAACGGCCTTACTCAGCGTTTGCAGGCCTCGTCTTCTGATCCAGCTCGGAAAAGCTCAGTCTGGAACTGATGAACCCAAGCTGTCGACAATTCCACCCTTACCACCTTTCGAGCGCCGTTCCCTGTTGCACGCTCGGTAATCGTCCTAGCTATCAAAGCTGTCGGTTTGCCTACACAGCAGACCGGCCAACTTCGCCTTTTACGCGCTTACGTGTCCTGCTGGCAAACGATGCTTACCTTTCGAAAAGCTGCGATACTAGCAGCGTTCATACTCACGACTGTCTACCTCCTTCACTCGCCACGCCACACATCATTTACAACGCCGACAAACCCTTTGGAAAGTCCGAAAGCTGACGGCCCCTCTGCTGTCAAAACGACAGGCCTTCCACAACCCTCAAGACCCTATCCTCCGCCTCGACAAAAATCCGATAGCAAATCAAAATCACAACAGCCGATGGTGGATCCTAGTAGTAAGAGTTTACGAGAGAACCTACAATACCAATTCCCCTACGATTTGGAATCAAAGTTTCCCGCCTACATATGGCAGACCTGGAAGTATACCCCGGGCTCGGGCGACTTTGCAGATACGTTCCGAACACCAGAAGCAAGCTGGACTGAGCAACATCCTGGGTTCGTTCACGAAGTGGTGACGGACAAAGCAGCAGTCTACCTGTTGAGACACCTCTACGCATCAGTACCCGAAGTGCTGGAGGCATACGAATCCCTTCCTTTACCGATTCTAAAAGCCGACTTCTTCCGCTACCTCATTCTCCTCGCTCGTGGGGGCATATACTCGGATATTGACACCACTGCACTCAAGTCTACGACCGAGTGGTTACCGGAGGAGGTCCCTCGGTCGACCATTGGCCTTGTTGTTGGTATTGAAGCCGACCCAGACAGGGCAGACTGGCGCGAATGGTACTCGCGCCGGATACAATTCTGCCAATGGACGATCCAGTCGAAACCGGGGCATCCTGTTCTTCGCAATGTTGTAGCACATATTACGGAGGAGGCCCTGCGAATGAAGAAACTGGGCATACTCAAAGACAAAAAGATGGACAAGAGCACTGTTGAATTCACTGGTCCGGCGGTATGGACCGATACAATCTTCAACTACCTGAACGACGCTACATACTTTAATATTAAAATGGACGGGAAGAATATTACGTGGGAAAGCTTTACGGGGATTGAAACCGCGAAGAAAGTTGGAGATGTGGTAGTTTTACCGATCACAAGTTTCAGTCCGGGAGTGCAGCAGATGGGTTCCAAGGAACCGGACGACCCAATGGCATTCGTAAAGCATGACTTTGAAGGTATGTTTATTTTTTATCATGTGTTTTACGTTTTGTGGATCATATTCGTTTGGTGTTCAAGCTGACGGAGACATTCAGGTACATGGAAGCCCGAAAGCGAAAAGATCCATACTCGATGATCCTGCTATTTTTATCGCTCCGATCCGCTGATCACTCCGTCACACGTCCCGCCGCTCAGGCGTCCGACCACCAAACCTCTCACCCAATTGACATTCGACCACAACATCCGGAGTACCTCATTCGAAGTTCGTCACCGCCTGTGCCTCTTGGGCATTAAACAAGCAAGGCGAACTTCCCGGCCACCAAAAATAGATGGAGGGTGGCTATCAAAAGAACACATTACGACACTAGATTAACTTCGAATCCTCCCTATTTATGACCATAGAAATCTTTAGGCCAGTCGCAACCCGGCCGTCTCATACCCGACCTTCTTTATCTTCCGACACAAAGTTTCAAGGGCTGAATACTTGTGATCTCTGTGTTTTAATATCTCGCAAGTGCTCATTTCGGTCGGTTGTTGGTATTAGGCATTGGCTTTGTGGAGAAACATTGCATTTTGGTGGAGGGATATTGTAGGGATTTGGTGTGCAGGAGGTATATATACATAGAGGAAATGAAAGGGTATATTCGATTGACATATTGAAATGTTGGTTCGACGGGACATGCTCGAAGAAACCCTTGAACTATGCATTCTATTAATGGTGCACTTTATGGATATCTTCTAGTAACCACAGATCTATCTGTCGAAGCTGGCAGCCCGCAATCATTCACAACGCTACTCTCTAGCGAAATGCCTCCTTCCAGATGTCCATCTGCTTGTCTCCCAACACGACGAGCGACGATATATACATGCACTTTCCACATTTCCATCCCCCAGTGATCTATCGACCTCGACATCTCCCGGATTCTCTTACCCAGCGGTTCATCTGTCGGAACAAGTACGACTTGGCCAGCCAGATACACTCCCCAGGCAGGACGGAAGGATGGGGATGGGAGGATGCAGTATCACCCTCCCTCCCAGCCCCACTTCCAACAACCTCCCTCTTCCTCCCAACACCTCCCTCTTCCTCCCTCACCTCCTCGTTCCCTCACCCCCCCGGCCGTCTCAACATAACCCCCCTGCCTGTCATAAAACAACCCGTCTTTTTCCCATCCCATCCTCTCTTTTCGAGTAAAACGGATCGGAATTTTTTTTTTTTTTTTGGGTGGTGGAATGAATGGGTTGAGGAAGTGGGAAGTTGGATGGATGGATGGGAGGGAGGGGAGGGGGATGGAAAGGGGCGGAAAGGGGGGCCGCGGAGGGAAAATGTGGGAGGATCGAAACCAAAATTTTTGTAAATCAAATCATCACCATTTCCGTTTTTAACAACCCCCCCCCCCTCCCCCCCCTCCAACCAAATCACTACTCCTACTCTACAAAGCAAGCGAATCGAGAAAATGACAGGATTCTACCATCATTTCCGTGACGGGGAAGAATTGGTTGGTGGGGTGGAAAGACTCAGGTGGTGGTTGCAAAACATCCCCGCAGTCCAAAAAGTGTGGGAGATTTTTAAACATTTTTCGTTGGTGGAAAAACATTTCGCGATGGATCTTTCTATGTAGGTATGCCGAGGAGCGTGCTTTTTGGCTTGTGATTTTTGAAACATAAGGAGATGTTAGGCTGGAGACGAGGAATGATGGAATATGTACTGTCGGAGACAGAAGATAGTAACGAGCGAACGAGAGAAGAATTAACTTGGAAGCATCAGCATCAAAAGCATCCACAACGTTCCCTTACCAGCATACATCAAGCACCGCGTACTTGTTTCATTCGCTACTTTTACGCCCTCCCACCAACCGATACTACATAAGCCAAACAGCCTCCCCGGCCCACCAAACGCCCCATCCTCCCACCGGCTTCCCATCACCAATCCACAACATCAACCGCCCCCATCTCCACGAAACACACGCTAAAAACGCCAAGAACACCCTGTCTAAAGTTCAAGTAGCCAACCACGGTGAACAGAATGCCACGCTTGTAGATGGCATCGTAGCAACAGATGGAAGGGCGGAAAGTAAAGACCAAGAAAACGCTAAAGGGGGGTTGGCCCGGACCGGGAAATGCTCGCGAAGCGCTGGATGAGAGTGGGCGAGGGGGGGTTTTCTTGGGCGTGAGGACGTGTTATTGCGGTGGGGGCTTGGACCAGAAGTCGAGGCTTGCGACGACGTCTTGGCCGTCGTCTTCTTCGTAGGCGTATAGGATCTGAGAATAATGATAAGACGTTGTAATGGAATGGTAAAGGGTCTGTTTGGGGGAAATACCTCTCTCGTCGACGAATGCAACATGCGAATATTCTTCCCGGTAATGATATGCACCAACACACTCGTCTCCAGATGTCGTATCTCGATGAAACTCGGGTCGAACGCAAGCAGATATGGATGCGATAGCGCGAAACTTAATGGCTTGCCTTCCCAACTGATAAGCCAATCTGGTCGAGCTCGCCACCCATTGCGGTTGACAAAAAACGAGAATTCAGAGTAGTGGAGTAGGAATTCGCCGTTGAGCCGTTCGATGGAGATGGGCATGTTGTCCTTGCGAGTAACAAAGTCTAAAGAGGTATCGGCCAGGTCCAGCAAAGGCTGCGTTTCTAGTGTTTCGAGGCTGACGACTTCGAAACCACGAACGCACGCGACGCAGAGTTTGGACTTTAAGTAATTTACAGCGGTTGCCTCTGCTGGTACGTAAAATTCCTGTAACAAAGTTAACTTGTTGTTACGAGAGTTGTGAAAATCACAAACCTTAAAAGGCTTCAAAGCGTCCTGACCGCCCTGGAAGATCCTAGGAATTGCTCCCTTTCTATTTCCCTTCGAAACGGTATCCATGGGCTCATACACTTTGATAGTGGTTGAAATTCCCGACATCTTGGCAGTACATACCAGATGCCTACCCATACATACTCCGGCAGTAAAGAACTGAGAATGGTTCTGAATCTTCCTAGGCCTCCTGGCAAGTGGCGACTGAGACTCATTAGGATCCAGAACTTCTAAAGGATACGAGATCAAAGCCTTGTTAGCAAGTATAAGAAGAATCTGATACTCTTCTAACACATCAATCTGGGTTACTGAGCTAATGTCAATCACGCGCTTAGGTCTGGCATCTGGTGTTTTTGGCCGACGGTCTGAGATGAAGACACCGGCATCGGTTCCAAAGACGAGTTTACGTCCACCATCTGATAATCAAGTTAGTCCAGTCGAGTACCTCAATGTTAATGCTGAAGCTTACCAATTGGCACAAGGCAATTAACACCATGTGCGCTCGTGAAGAAATTGTCAGATAGTATGGTTTTGGTGTAAAAAGTACCTCGGTCTCGGAGCTTGCTCTGTTGTCCTTCAATATGCTCCATCCATTTTCGTCGTTGAACTTGAGAGAGAGCATAAAGCGTGATTTCATATCCTCCTTTACCAATATGTTTCACAGTAATGGGATAGCCTTCTTTCGTGCCTGATGCAGGTTTTGGAACATTCATAGCTGCCTTGGCTGCTCCAGGAATGAGACTTGAAGACGGTCTCTTTGATATGCCAAGTCTCGGGATTACCTCGTCCATCTGTGTGATGACCAAGAGCTCGAGAGGTATAGGTTTTTTATACACCCGTTGCTCATCTCTCTTATTGACAGTCTTGATCCTTACTAGCAAAAGAGCATGGTTGAACAGATAAACAAAGACCTCGCTAGAGTCTGTGGGACTTTTCTTCAGAGGGCCTTTGTAGACTAGCTCGCGGCCTTCTTCGAGAAGCTTCAGATCGAATTTCTCGCCGGGACTCCATTTTAGTTGTTGTGAAAGCTGTCTCAAATTATGTTGGTTTTCTGCCTTGCCGGACTCGGCATTAACCTTGGTCAGGATTTCCTTAATTGTAGCAATGGCCTTGGGGATATCCTGAATGTCTGGATTGTCCTCGGCTGTGTACTTTAATATGTTCTCTAGGAGTAATGGATATCGTGCTAATCTTGTGGTGGGCTTCGTCAGGTACCCATTAAGTTCTAGCTTTCGAGATTCTTTCAGGCGCTCGGTCTCATCAACAAATCTAGAGAATGCAACATTCGATTGTCGCTCTTTCTCAAACTCGTACTTCCCATTGAGCTGGTTGGCGCCGTATTGTATGAACGGATCGAAGCGAGGCACAAAAGCGAGGAAGATATCACCCACGTTCTTAACCACAGGGTTTTCTTGTTGTCTCCTTGTTAACTGATCCGCCATTTTCGAATTCACAGCATGCACTTCCATACAGTTCGAAAACACCTCCCGAATGAACTTTTCTCGGCGCTGCTCGGGAATTGAAGATGGATTGGCTGGGTTCGTCGAGCGCAAAGGTTTCATCCAGAAATCCCTGAGGTACTCCAGGTCCTTCACAAAATCACGTTCTGTGTACATGAGCTCCGATATCACCTCCTGTCGTTTCTTCTCGCGGTCTCCTACACTGTCAGCCACCTCTTTCGATACGGTGTTGATCCAAAGCTTCTGTTCATCATTCTCATCAGCGTGTAGACTGGCAGAAGATTGTTGTCGCCGTAACCCAGGCTGTGGTTTCAGATTCAGTCGTGACTGCTGCTCTAAGCGTCGAGGGCACGCAATTGAATAGCAAAGTCGATCTTTTGTGCATGTTGGTGAATAGCATTCTGTTAGAAGTGTGAAAACGCCGTTCACGTTACTCGCAGTGTCCTCCATCAGCGATTCCCGGAACTGATATATCTCAGTCGACGAATCCCTAAGTCGATGATCGTATGTAACATCGTGAAAGAATTTTTGCGCGTCCAAAGCACGTCCGAGGAGCAGGGCCAGATTGCGGTCTGTGGTTTTGATAATGTACGCAATAAGGTCCACAGCCTCAGCACCGGTGAAAGCGAATTTGTAAGACAAATCGTTCTTGTTACGATCTCCAGCCGCTATCCGTTCCCGGAACACATCTGCCACGCGGGACAGAAGAGCAGGGTATACTAAGGGCGTCCTGGTTTGTGCAGGAATTACACTGCTACCAGACGATCCCCCGTTTTTCATAGAAGGCCTATGCTGTAACGAGTCGCTGCGTTCAGATGGCGCTAATGTAGAAGCCATGGACATCGTACGTGACTGGGTGTTTCCTTGGGGGGTTATTGTACTCTCGCTCTGCGGACGTCCGTTGGGGTGCCCCGTTGACGGTGAGGGACCATATGGCGCGCCTGTACCTGGCAGCTCCGCTATTGGAACATCTTGTCCGGACTCGCGCCTTCTATTGGGTATCACTCTTCCACTCATAGTCTGATTATGGTCCCTTTCCATCGAAAACGAGTTCATCGACATTGCTCTCTCGTCATGCCGCTCAGGGACAACGCGTCCTTGTGCTGTTGTTCTAGAGCCCATCGATTGATAAGGTGGCTGTCGGAAAGAGTTAGCGGAAGCCTGGTTGTAGTTGGTTGTTGGGGGATTGTATGATGACGGCCCTGGAATAGCTGCCATTGACTGCGTCCGGTATGAGTCTGAGTTAAGTGCAGGATCCTGGGGGTAGCCACGGTTGGGAATCGGCTTGTATGAATCTACAAGGTTTGGGGGGTACCCACGATTGGCTGGAGGTCTATTGTATTGTGGTTGAGCAGGTTGTCGAGAGTCGATACGCTGTGGCTGAGGATAAGGGCGCCGATCCGGGTTCAGTGGTTGCGGAAGGTATTGGGGGTGTGGCTGTGGTTGTACAAGGCCGTTGTTTTGCCGTTGGCCTTGATAATATCCATTGGTTGTAGGAGGAGGATAGCCATTCTGGTGTTGCCGCATCGGAGACTGCATTCGTGTAGATGCTGCTGTAGAGGACTGGGACATCATGGAACTCTGAGAAGACATTGTCGAAGATCGGTCAGGGAGGAGCGGAGTTGTGTCCGATGTCATTGTCTGAGTTCTCCCAGGTGGCGGAGCGGCGCCGAAGATGTTTGAAAAGGCGGCATCTCTTTGGTATGGGGATGCATGACCATAGTTGTTCGGCCGAGTATTCCTGCCTTGCTGGACACTATAGTCCGCCATGCTCGCTGAAGCACTTGTGTCTTGTGGGTCGTAGTACACAATCCCTATACATCCGGTGATCGACAATTTCGCAACACAGCCAAATATAAAGATATCCTGTCAAAGATAGCAGTCAGATCTTTAATTGCCTACAGTAGAAGCGTCGTAAAACGTTAGGAAGAGGCCTTGATAGGGGAATATACCAGGGTAGATGGTACTGCAAGCCACGGAGTGCTGGCCCCTCAGGGTGGTGTCCCACAATCTTTGCTTGCAATGCCGAAAGAGCGCGGGGATTCCCTCAAGGAAAGATAGATCTCGAATATATTTGTAGGTATCCTGAATACCTATATCACAAGGCCCACATCCTGTGGGTTAGATACGCGAAGTTATCTGTGTATGATGGACGTGTGGGAAATTCAAGGTCAAAGAGAGTCAAAAACGGCAAGCGGGTCATCTAGGAAAAGGCCCCCCCTGCAGTGACGTTTCTTTCTGCAACCACTATAAACAAACCCTTCATCAAGAGGCTGTTCACCCAACGTTTTCTTTTCATCCTTGAAGTCACTGTCTTGGCTCTCAAACATAACAAGAGATCGTGGTCATTCCCGTGCATCGCTTTGCGACCCTTGACAGGTGGTAAGGTCGCGGCCCACACACTTTTGCCTCCGCTGCATCTGTTAGGGTTGAAGTCCTACCATGGCAGACGAGACAGCTCCTAAATTTGCGCCATTCTTCAGCATGGTATGACTCGAGAGCCCTTTACGGCAATAGCTGCTAATCTTCTACTCAGGGTGGAATTGCTTTTGCTGTAAGTCCACGAATATCAAACCCATCTCACGAATTACACTTATATACCATAGATGATCTTCGGATGTGAGTCTCGAGTCAAACAAGCGTTCACCACCAGCACAACCTGACGCGAACATATACAGGCGCCGGCGCAGCGTACGGCACTGCAAAATCAGGCATAGGGATTGCGGGCGTGGGGACATTTCGACCAGACCTAATAATGAAGGTATGGGATAAAGCAAAGCGAGGTCTTGAATGAAACGCTAATAGTCGGTCACATAGTCTTTGATCCCGGTGGTCATGGCCGGAATCATTGCGGTCTATTCCCTCGTGATAGCGGTTCTGATAGCTGGGGATATGAGTCCACCGCCAGAGCATCACATAGGCTTGTTCGAGTACGGCATATCTATCGCACAGCTTCTTTTGGTAAAGCATTACTGATCTGATTCTTCACAGTGGGTTTATGCATCTGGCAGCTGGGTTATCGGTGGGTTTGACCGGACTGGCAGCGGGTTATGCAATCGGAGTCGTGGGCGACGTTGTACGTCACCTTCTTATCGTACAATCGACGAAGATGACTTGGAGACGGTATTGACAGGGCTTAGGGAGTACGATCATACATGTTACAGTCAAGGATATTTGTGGGGATGGTTTTGATCTTGATTTTTGGAGAGGTCCTTGGGCTTTATGGGCAAGTCTTCGATAAACACTTATGCTGCCTTTGCAACCTGATTTGCTAACCGATCTTAGTCTCATCGTGGCTCTCATCTTGAACACCAACACAGCTTGAGATATCCTCCTTCATGAAGAGGCGTTACATGGAGGTTTACTTGGCGTTGGAGCATTAGAACATGCTTCGGAATCCGGAGATTGGACTCGTAATGTATTGGCGGCTGCCGGTCGCTACCGGCCTGCTTACTCTGTGACCATCCCCGATCCTATCCTGAGAATGGTGCAACATAAATAGTACAGTAATTGCGGTCTCGTAGTCGAAGCGATAAAAGGCTTTGTCGATGTACTTAAGCACTTGGGATTAGAATACACCCTACAGGACTACAGGGTTGAGCTGCAAGGAACGAAATGCTAAGGTACAGCGTCTTGGCAGGCCATGCCAAAGGTTCAATTCGTTCATGGTTTGATGGATATCTTTAATTGGCCGGATTATTGAATATGTATTGTAATTACCGCAATTCCCGGGGGAACCCCCAAACTTCGTCATTTAAGCTGGCCGCAACGCCTGGACCCATGGGTCACCCCTCATCATTCATGCGAGGCTCTTGGAACCGGTCTTGTTCCAACCTTCCTCATTCTAATGATACTTCCCACATCCACATTCAACAAACAACCAATCCAGCACATTTGGTGACACTCACATGCAGCCATTCATCGCTCGTTCGCTCGCTGAGCGTGTCCAATTGTCCACTCTCCTATAAGAATCACCGAGAAGAGGCATGAATTTCAGAGCGCAAACATGGCAGCAGCCGCGATAAAGAACCTAGCCCACGGGCACAGTCCAAAACTCCTTCGCAGCAACAGCAAAGCCTTCGGTCAGCCGAAGCCAATCGACCCAGAAGAGCAAGAAAAGGAGAAAAACTTTATAGAACGCTTCACGGAAAATCCGAGGCCTCTGTCCCCTCATCATATCTCACAAGATCCTAGAAATAAAGAACTGGGCTGTGCCTCGCGGCAGCTGAGAGTACAGGACTTCAAGCTTCTGAAGACTATTGGGACGGGTTCGGCCATTCAAAGTCGTCGAGCGTGACTAGGGCTAAACTATGGGTATACAGGTACATTTGCCCGAGTATGGCTGACATGCCTGGCTGGCTCTTCAAAAGAGGGCCGCGACAAGGTCTTCGCCTTGAAAATACTTCGAAAGGTCGACAGTGAGTCCCTCTATGACATTCCTGTACCTTTTTTTTTCCGGCAATTGACCGACATTCAAACAGTTATTCGGTTGAAGCAGGTAGAGCATATTCGCAACGAGAGAAACACTCTGGCTACCGTCGCCGGCCACCCCTTTATCACCACCATGATCACCAGCTTCTCCGACCGAGACTCTTTGTACATGCTAGTTCGCGAACCTGTAGTAAACTATTGTCATTTTGTTTGCTGACCATTTACAGCTCGATTATTGCCCTGGCGGCGAAGTTTTTACATACCTAAGAAGAGCAAAGAAGTTCAACGAGGATACCGCTCGATTCTACGCTGCTGAAATAGTACTAATTCTCGACTTTTTACACAACGTCAAAGGCATTGCCTATCGGGATTTGAAGCCGGAGAATATACTCATTGACGCAGAGGGTCATCTTAAGCTCGTGGACTTTGGGTTTGCAAAGAACATCGGAAACAGTCAGTCACAGTGCTTGGTTCACTTCCACATCGGATTCTAACAGGGACTCAAGGAGAGACATATACACTATGCGGTACGCCTGAGTATCTTGCCCCAGAAGTAATCAGAAATTCAGGTAGGCTCTGGGCAGCCGTTCGGAATAGTCCTCTTTTGACGCCCTTATTCCCAGGGCACGGTACCGCAGTGGATTGGTGGGCCTTTGGTATATTGGTATACGAATTCCTTGTCGGACAGCCACCGTTCTGGAATCCGAATCCCATGAAAATCTACGAACTGTAGGACGACCAGCCCTCGTTACTGTGAGGGGACGAGACTAACGCTTGAACAGAATTGTCGAAGGCAGGGTCCGTTACCCCAGCGGTATATCCTCAGAGGCCCGAGATCTCATTGGCGGACTGTGCACCGTAAACCCTTCTAACCGGCTTGGTAATATATCTGGCGGCATTGATCGCGTCAAATCCCATCCATTCTTCAAAGGCATTGACTGGGAGGCACTCTATTATCGGCAAATGAAAGGTCCTATTATTCCTGAGATACGGCATCCCGCCGACGCTAGTAACTTCGATCATTACGATCCTGCACCAGACAGCAAGAGCGTGTACACCTCTGACATGGCCTCTAAATATGACAAGGAATTCAAAGACTTTTGAGTGGGTACAGAAGACGTGGAAATGCAATTGCACATATCACATGGCTGGCGATGCTTGGCTAAAGGGGCGTTAGCACTGGATACCATGGAGCGAGCGTGCTGTGTGATTCCCACATCGATTTCTTGTTGGTGCATATTGCATTGTGAAAGAAACCCGAAGTGTACCTTATGAAATAAATTGTTTGTTTAGAGAAGAGAATGGCGGCATCATTCCAACGAAACTCACGAAAGCGGTACTTCCGTATAGTGCCGAAGTGTTTGCGGCTCTGAAGCTCTGAGCTAACCTGATCCGGTCAGATCTAGACTTAGCGTATTATTATGTAACGGGGACAAAATAACCGCAAACTTTGGTGCCTTTAACGCGACAAACATTGAAGAATGCGACCCTCGATGACCAGTCATCTACCAATTGCGCTTTAAGCCCACGCTTTCTCACAAGATGTCGGACTACGAAAAGCTTACTGTCGTCAAACTTCGCGACGAACTTGTGAAGCGTGGGCTCCCAAAGAGTGGTCTCAAGGCAGTGCTGGTAAATCGATTGATTGAAGCTGATGCACAGGCTGGGAATACGCAGGTCGCTCAACAAAAGCAAGAACCAGAGGAAAGTACTCAAGACGATGAGAAGGAAAAGGTAGAAACGCGAATTACACCTCCGGCGCAAGGCCATGATGGTGTTTTAGGAGATGGAATAAATGGCAGTGACGCGCTACAGATTCCAGTCGAAAAAGTGGATAACAGCGCGGATCGCACGGCAGGAGATCGGGTTGCAGGGTCTGCAATCGAGCCAGAACCAATTATTCAGGATGAAGTACAGAGCGAGGAAATTGCGGGCAACACAACACAAAATGCAGAGGCTCTGCCGCAAGCACCCCGAAAAGAAGTTGTCGGCCATGGCCCCGACTTCAAACCCTCGGTGGGATCGCCTTTAGGAGCTTCCACACCTACCGAAGCCCATGCTCCACAGATGGAAGGCGTTGAGCCACAAAGTGACGAACATGCGCTAAGCCCGCAGGTCCTTGAATGGTCGGCTCCTACGGCCGACTCTACCCAGATCGCTGCAGCCGGTTCTACTCACAGTTCTGCTGTAAGCAGACAAGAGCTACAAGAAGACACAAACAAAAGAAAACGAAGGAGCCAAAGTCCGCCTCCATCGTCCATGGAGATTGTGCAAAAAAGGGCAAGGGCAGATGATGGCAGACCTTATGTACAGTTACCAGAAGACGTTGGAGCAACCAGCGCACCATTTGACGAAGTCAGGCAGCCTAATGCAAATATGGCAGATGCACCTATCAAAATAGTTTCCAAGGACATGCCAACAAATGGTCAGACTCATTTGCATGCGAATGTTGAGATGGTTGAAGATGATCCGGACAAAGCGAAAAATCAAGCGCAGCCTCAACCTGATCAGAAAGTGACGACAACGCACCCAACAACAACGGATTCGCCATCAAAGCCTTCGCCATCAGATACGAGGTTCAAAAATCTTTTCACAGCGTCCTCTAAGCGTGAAGGGTCATCACCACCCCACACTCTTGATCTAGATAATGACGATCGGATTGTAACACCTGCGACACATCCAGCAACATCTGCTCTCTACATTCGTGATCTCACACGCCCTCTTCAATCAGGTAACCTCAAAGACCACCTGATTGCCCTTGCAACACCACCCGGCTCTGCACTCGATACCGAAGTTATTACAGACTTCTACCTCGACTCAGTCCGAACGCATTGCCTTGCTGGCTTTACTAATGCTTCCGCTGCTTCAAGGGTTAGATCTGGCCTGCATGGCCGAGTGTGGCCAGACGAAAGAACGAGGAAGCCGCTCTGGGTTGATTTCGTCCCCGAAGAGAAGCTCAAGAAATGGATCGAGGTTGAATCAGAGGCGTCGATCCGGAGAGGTCAAGCTGCTAAACGGTGGGAGGTGGTCTATGAAGAGGAGGACGATGGTTTGAAGGCGTACCTGCAGGAAGCCGGTTCTAACAGTAGCGCTCCGCGGCCGGGGCCGCCTCCGTCGTCGAGAATTGAAGCTGGGCAGGGCGTGCAAGGAGCGCCATCAGGGCCCCGAATCCGAGACGCCGAGCCACGTACCTCACAATCCGGTGCAATATTGAAGATTGATAGCGGAAAGGGTTTTCAAGCACTCAATGATCTTTTCGAGTCTACCGCTGCTAAGCCAAAGCTCTACTACCTTCCAGTTACAAGAAGCACCGTGAACCGGAGGTTAGATATGCTAGCAGCTGGTCGTGGAGGTGGGAGAGGCAACGAGATGCGAAGGTATACCTTCGATGAAGACATTATTGTGGACCGAGGGCCTGAGTTTGGCTCTCGCGGGCGAGGAGGTTATGGCGGGAGGGGGGGAGGCTATGGAGGTGGTTATCAGGGTAGAGGTGGGGGCCGGCGCGGTGACAGGAGAGACCGACGTTAAGAGAAGACGATACCTTTCTTGTAAATTATCAGGCTGGTGCCTTGCTTCGTTGGATGGAGAATTGATGTGGTCGGTTGTGCGTAGAAAGCTTGGAGCGGATCTGTTGTACCAACCTCCACGTGGAGATTAGCCACAATCCGACAATAGTGGAACCTTTACAAGGTGAGATGGCAGCGTACGAGGTACAAGCGCTATTCATGGAAATGCATTGCTTTGCAGGGCGGATTTGATGTGCTGCAGGGATTAATGTGGCGTATCAAGCCACGTTGACAGGCGAAATCGTGGGGTCTAGACAAAGTACTAGCGTGTGGCGTAGCGACCGTTTACGGGGTAAACTCAACAGAGCCGCAGACAATCAGATCCACAATGCGAAGGACTTCATCCTATACTTGAATGCACCTATTCCGTGATTCTTCACTCTTGTTTATTGCGCTGCAGCAGCACCATTCACCATTGTTGCTGTGAGATAACTGCCTACCATATAAGGCAGCAGAATCCCTCGGGTTTCAGCCCACGCGCTTGTGAGACCCATTCTGGATCAGCCCACCAGCTCTGTTCCCTGTAACGACGACACATCTATATCAGCTTTCAACAATCTTGGTTCCTAGCTCTGCGAGTACACCTTGTGGGATTTTCTTCGCTTCCACACAACCTCTTATTGTCTGGTGGCAAACGGCCAGGCGCCTAGGATAATACGAACAAAAGCTGCCAAGTTGGGAGCACCTCTTATCCAACATCTAGAGGGCACCATCGCCGCACGCGACCCGAGATGAAGTTAGCAACAGTATGCAATACAACGTTGGAGGACACACCCAGTATGTTCAACAGCAGAAATAATGATCTGGGGTATGGATTGCTGATCGCATGCTGTAGTCAACGAGGTTGGAGTATGGAAAGACTACACTTTTCATAACTTTGGGCTTGTCCTCTCTGCTATTTTTGGTGTGATTGCCATCCTCGTGTCCTGGTACTTAATCTGGCGACATGCAACACACTACCTAAAGCCATACGAGCAACGGCAGTAAGTTAAGTCAAAAGTAACACTGTTCCGCCATTACTGATGTGCCTTCAGTATCATCCGCGTTCTCTTCATGGTCCCTATCTACGCGTTCGTCTCCTTTTTATCCTACTATTACTACAAACACGCTGTATACTTTGAGGTTATTCGGGACTGCTACGAAGCATTCGCTATTGCAAGTTTCTTCGCGTTGCTTTGTCACTATATTGCGCCGGATCTACGCAGTCAAAAAGACTACTTCAGAGGACTACAGCCAAGGGGATGGGTACTACCTATAAGCTGGTTTAGAAAGTGCTGTTGTGGTCAACGTGGTCCTTGGAGAACACCAAGAAGTGGATTGACTTGGTTCAATGTAGGGGTTCTTTCTAAATGGTTAATTGGTACGACTGCTGACAAACTGGGCAGATAATATGGTTTGGTGTTTTCCAATATTGCTTCGTACGCGTTTTCATGACCCTGGTAGCCGTTGGATCTCAGGCCGCCGGCAGATACTGTCTTGATTCGCTAAGCCCGGCTTTCTTACATATTTGGGTAGGCGCCTCTCACACTTCCAAGGCAGTAGGTATAGAGACTAACACCTCTAGGTCATGGTGATTGAAGGAGCTTGCGTCACTGTCGCTATGTACTGCCTGATCCAATTCTACATCCAGCTGAAAGACGACCTTGCCGAGCACCATCCGCTTCTGAAAGTGCTTGCGATCAAACTCGTCATCTTCCTTTCATTCTGGCAAACGGTAAGTTCTTCGTCTTCACCGAACTTGCCCCGTCTGATATCCAATGCAGATCATCATCTCGTTCCTCACGTCTTCCGGCGCCATCAAGCCTAGCCCAAGAATTTCTTATCCAGATATTAAAGTAGGAATCCCATCCCTCCTTCTTTGTATCGAGATGGCCATCTTCAGCGTCTTCCATCTATGGGCCTTCCCGTGGAAAGTGTACGACATCCGACGCTCTCAAATCGTAGCCTCAGAGTCGACCCCTGGCTACTTACCAGACCCCAAGACAGCCTATCGAGGCGGCCCATTCGGCATCTACGCCATGGCCGACGTCTTCAACCCCTGGGACCTCATCAAAGCTGTCGGCAGAGGCTTCCGCTGGTTCGCCGTCGGCCGCCGGCGTCGCGAGCAAGACATCAGCTACCTACCCTCGAAACAAAACACCGGCCTCGAGCCCTCCCGAAGCGACAACTCCTTCCACCGCAATGGCCCCATCAACGGCACCAACGCCCCCATCAATCACCCCTACCCCGGCGCAAACCCCACTCGCTACCACCCCCTCGACGACGATGAAGACGCCACGCTCCTCTCCCATGCGCAATCAGTCCCCCAATCTGGCCCCGACAGCCTCTACCCCCGCCCAGGTATGCGCCTCCCCGACCACGCCGGCGACATCGGCGCCACGGGCATCTACAACCGAGGGCCCGATCACCTCCCCACTATGCACCCAACACCCGGAACCATGCGCCAGCAGCAACAACAGTCCGGCGCCATCGACAGCAGACCCCTCGACGAACTCGACACCGGATACCACGGCGCCACGCAGCGGCCCGCATACGCGCCCCCCACGGGCCCGCCACGACCGCCCGGACGCCCAGAGCATGCCGAGAATTGGAGTGAGTGGGGTGGGGCGGGGAGCGAGCGGGATCTGGGACGGCAGGGGGGTTGGGAGGGGGCGCATTTCTAGGCTGCGTCTGGTTTCGGTAGCGTGGCTTGATGGTCGATGGATTTTACGCAATGAAGGGATTTTCACGGGATTTGACGAGTCTGGCGTTCTGGGCCATGTAAGGATATACCACCGGGTCCCTCTCCTTTTCTTGTTTTGCTTTGGTGTGTAGGATACACATCTTATTTATTCAACCAACTGTTGGAGATGAGATGACGTATAGAATGAACACGGGCTCTACGTTTTCTGTTGTTCCGAATGCGGCTCGTTGATGGGGGGGGGGGGGGGGGTGCTTTGTGCTGCGGGTGCTGTGGTGTCGTGCTGGAATGGAAACGGAACCTGGCTTAGAGTCTGTGATGAGGACTGAAAAGGTAGACGGGGACGTGTTGTTGAGGGACTTGAGGGCAGAAGCCTGTGGTTTGCCCGGAGTGGAGAGATATCACCCTCTCACAGGGCTTGGAGACCCAGTCAGCGGTTCTGGATCAATCGTGCAACCGCCATCACAAATCACCATCTCAAAAACCACCCACCAAAGCATACTCCTAAAGCACAAGGGGTATCTCAGATTTCGAAAGTCTATCTTAATACTACACCGCCAACCCCCCTCTAATTCCCCGAAGCCAAAAGCGTCATCAGCGTGAAATTCATCATCACCGTCAAAGCCCATGAGCAACACCACGCCATCTATCGCACGCGTCTTTCGGAGCAAGCTCAAACTGCCTTTACCAAAGAGCAAGAAAGCAGAAGAAAAGCGAGAGAATGTCCAGTAGTGTCGAGTCTCAGCCCGTAAAGATGTTTGCCTTTCTCGAAATGTCAGCATGCCCCACTTGACTAGATGATAGGAGCACTCACCTTCTGCTTGACGCGCTTCCTACAGACGGGACAAGATGCTTGGATGGCAGGTCTCGTCCTATCCGCTTTGTGACTGGGGACGGTCTGATCCGCGCACCACTTGCACATCACACAATGTCCTTGATCTGGTTAACACAACCCCAAATTACAGCAGTAGCAGCATGCACTCACCACAAGGCAACACAGCCACAGTAGCCAACTGGCTAAAACATATCTTGCACTCCATATTCACCATCATCTCTTCCTCGCTCCTTGGTTCCGGCCTCCCATCGTCCCTATCCAATCCCCTCGGCTCTCGCTCCTCTACGCCGGCATTATCTCGCTCGAGCAAATCATCAATAGCCGCCGAGAGCCCCGCTTGACGGCGGGCCCGGATATTCGCGATTGTTGCCTCCACGGCCTCAGGCGTCATGGAAGCGAGCCTAGCAGGGCGGGTATCGTCGATTTCGCCGACGGCGTTGCGTCGTCTACGGAGGCGGTCCATAAGAGCTGTGACGTCGCCCAAGTCAGAGGTGCTATCTTCAATTCGATTACCGTGGATTGGTGGGTTACTGAGTCGGTTCAGGGCAGCTGGGTCATAAGCGCCCGATGTAGTGGATGGCATATGGCCATGGCGGCGGGCTCGGACGTCTCTAACGATTCGACGCTGGGCCTGTGAAGCTGCGTCTTGCATCCGTGCTGCATCTGAAGCGACTGTCGAGAAATCCGGCGTTCCGTGGGGGGCAGCATGTTGATCCAAGCTGTTGAATTGGCTAGCCGCATTGGTTGTATAAAAATCAGTGGCGTGACGAGATGGAGTTGGTGGGATAACTGGACGAGCAGGGGGGTAGATGGTCGTACTAGGATCGTGTCTTGGAGTGTTATTGGGAGGTCGAGTAGTGTATCTTGAGTTACTCTGGGAGTAAGGGTTCCAGTCCATAGAGTTTGTGTTGAATGATGACTCTACTGCCAACATGCGTTCTCTCCAAGTTGCGTAATCCTCTACAAGGCCCGGATATTGGGGCATCGATGGCGTGTACCTTTGAGACTGAGCTTGTAGTGTAGTGTCCACTCCAGATTCCGCTATAGGGGGCGGAAAATGAGGGCTTGTTGGGCTGAATTCTTGAGAATAGGCAGATACTCTAGTATCAGCCGCAATCCCCGTTGCTGAGGCCGAATAATGAGAGCTCGTTGGCATATAATGAGGAGTTGTTGGCGTGTACCCTCGAGACTGAGCTTGCAGTGAAGTGTCCGCTCCGAAGCCCGTTACTGTGGGCGAATACTGAGGGCTCGTTGGCGTGTATTGAGGGCTCCTTGACGTGTAATGAGGGTTCGTTGGGGTATACACTCGAGAGTGAACTTGCGCGGTTGTGTCCGGTTGTGAGGTAAGATGCTGCGGCATGCTAGAAAACGGTGGAGGACGCTCAGCCGGCGGACTATTTGCTGCAAGAGTAGAGTGTTGCGGTAATCTAGAGAACTGTCCTCGGGCCCGATGCTGCGTAGTATGATTTATGTTCTGAGAAAGATTTGGTGGCAATGGCCCAAACGGCATTAGAGGTGGGATGGGTCTAGAGGGCCCCTGTGTTCCTCCAGCTTCTGGCAAAGCCCTGAGTCTCCTCCTCGCCTCCTGAGGTCTCTGCTGCTCTCTATCACTTGATTGCTCCAGCTCCGAAGTTCTCTCCGTTCCCTCTCCTTGCCGAGCATCTTCCGCAGCCCTATAGCGTTCGAACGCTCGTGTAAACATCTCGCCCACTGGACTCTCGTAGTCAGCCCCTTGTCTCTCAACCTCTTCACGAGTGCCGTACACACGAGCTGTCGCTTCATCGTCGCGATGTCGGCGTAAGAGATCCCGTCGAGCATTGTTTGCTGCTTGTGCTTCGCTTTCAGCTTGTTGGAGAGCTAGAGATGCGCTTTCTCGCTCTGCTCTTGCTGGGACGTGACGATCTTCTACAGTTACGATATTGGCCTGAAAGTTGCCTGATCCTGTTATGGCGGTGTTTCGATTTGACGTGGCAGTGGTAGCCTCGTGCTGATTAATGGGAGGGTGCGGAGCTACGTCAGTCGGAACGTTTGAAGGTAATAGACTCATTCTAGTCCCCTGTAGTCCATCTAATTGGCCATTAATCTGTTGGATTCGATCGTCGAGAACACCTGATTGACGAAGAGCCGTAGGGGAATTCGGAGGAACTTCTCCAAGATCCCGAAGGCCTGACATTACTTGCTCTATGCCTGCTCTTATACAATGTAATTCTTGTCGAAGAGAAGCTAAAGGATCAGAACGCGATACGATCTGTCTTGCTTGATAAGGGGAGCGTGCTGAAGTTGAAGATGGAGGGTCAGCCAGACTCTCTTCGGAATTTGAGTCTTGCGGTGCCGGCCCAATAGTATTGTGGGCCACAAATGTGTCAGAATCATGCGTGTTATAGGTAGGTCTGGCAAGACCGTTACTCCGAGTTGCACTGTGTTGAGATAAGGGATTCGAACGATCCGCATTCAACTCATCAATAGTCCGTGGAAGATAGCCTGGCGGCACTTGATCAAGTCTTTCACCTATCAAACCCCGCAGCTCTGGATGTCCATGCTCATCAGTCACATAAGTATATCCTCGATGCCACTCGAACCACCTCTCAATGAATGCAGTTTGGTCAGGTATGCGGGGTATTTGAGCGTTTGACGATCTTGATAAATCTGATGCTGCAATCCTGGCAGTCCAGAAGTCTGTACAGTATGAGCAATAATTTTGATGCCTGGATCCTTGAGATACAAATCCTATGCCGTCGATGTATTTCGAGTAAGATAACGAATGTGGTCTCTTGTCAGAACAGGCACAGCATTGAGGGGTGGTCATGCGACACGATGTAGGTAATTTATGGGGACAGTGTTCAGGAAGACGAGTGGTGTGGGCGGTGAGAGTAGTCATGATGGTTTCCAAGGGGAGGAGCCTTGAAGTCCAAATGAATGTGGAAACAATGGCCTGTGATTCAGTTACGACCAGTGTAAGTCCGAGGCACCCCAATCCATCAAGAAGCACCTGTCACTTTCTTCGTAGCTCTGTTACTTAGCCACCAAGCTTGGTGAAGCCGCAAATGAACTTTGATAGTACGAAGTTGCATATGGAAGAGAGGTGGGTTGTCTTCTATCGAGTGGTTTATCTCCGGTCAAAAGTCCGTTACAGGGATGCTTTCGGTCTCCCTTGGAACGTCATGGACACATCTTCAAGTTGACTTCGCATCTAAAGGCATTATGATGAGGTGCGGACCACTCTCAAGACGTCGCCAGCACCATAAAAATACATCTCTATGCTTTCAGGATCACGGCTAATCGCTAAGCATTTTATTCCATCAAATACACCAGTTCTTCCATTATGTTTTAGTGCTACTATGTCTACTTTTACTCTTCCAAACAGCAGCCCCGAATGTCCGGTTCGACTTACTCCGGAACTCTCCAAAAATCAGCTTCTATCTTTTCCCGCATTCAAAACTTGGATATCTACCCTTCAGCACTCTCTCTCAATCCAGGAAAACAAGTCGCACGTCTTCCACGCCGCCCCATATAAACTTCGCAATATTGACGTGCAGAGCGTTGACTTTTTGGGGGGAGGACGTCTGGGATTCAGTATGCATATTTTCGGAGTTATTCATAGCTAATCTAGACCTAGTTATGAGTATTGGGACATGTTTACGGAGTACATCTCGACAGACATGTTTCATACCTCATGAGTCTATCATTAAAGAGAAATACTAACTCCGAGATCTTTCAGTAAAATTGAAAGCAGAGGTCTCAAATGATAACGGGGAGAAGCTTCCGGGCACCGTGTTTCTTCGCGGCGGCTCAGTTGGGATGTTGGTATGCATTCTACAGGTCACCCACTTGTTCTAAGAGGCCATCAGGCTAACCCCGTACCTAGCTAATCCTTCAGCCTGATGATGTGCCTCCCAATACTGAAAAAGACAAGCATGTGATCCTTACTTTGCAACCTCGTATCCCAAGCGGCTCTCTGTCGCTTGCTGAACTGCCAGCTGGCATGTTAGACGACTCGGGCACCTTCTCTGGTGGTGCGGCTAAAGAGATTGAGGAAGAGACTGGGCTCAAAATACCCGCTGAAGACCTTATTAATCTCACTGAGCTGGCTCTACCGAAGCCTTCATCAGACAATGAAGAGCATTTACAGCAGAGTGTATATCCAAGTCCTGGGGGATGTGACGAATTCGTTCCTCTGTTTCTCTATCAGAAACGAATTCCTCGAGAGCAGTTGAAGGAATGGTCGGGAAAGTTGACGGGGCTTAGAGAACATGGCGAAAAGATTACGCTGAAGCTCTGTCCATTGGAAAAGGTGTGGAGAGATGGCGGCAGAGATGCAAAGGTTCTGGCTGCATGGGCACTATACGAGGGGTTGAGAAGAGAAGGGAAGATCTGAGATGTAGGCTAAGCATGTTACTCTATCAGTGGGCGGGATAGCAAAGTCACTAAATTTCAATGAAACACTGAAGTTGAATTGAAGATACTATAGGCGGTGAATCCGTACACCCTGTGTAATCGATGGAACGCTCGAAAACGCTTAACGTCACTTGAGACCAAACCCTCACTTTTGCTACCCTGCATTCGCTTACGCAGAACATCTAGCTTCCCATGCTGGTAGGTGGGCTATCCACTCTCAAACCCAGGACTCGAGTACGCTTCTGAGAGCTCGGTGATAATCATGTCAAGCTCTGGTCCCAAGGCATTGGATGCCAAGGTTATCTCCACCGAGCCATTGGTCGTTTATCCCTGCTCATTGCCGGCCGCCAGCAGTTAACGATTTACAGATGATCAGAGATGCCCGCTGGACAAAGCTTGTATCGTATGCTTGACTCTCTTCAAGTCGTGCCTGGGTGTGTATCTTTCTTACGCGGTATCAGAATCACCTATAAAGATCCACTAGGCAAAGAACGAAAATGGGAGTCCGCCGAGCGCTCGGTAAGCCTCACATTATATACCTAGACCACACCTTAGTCGCGCTCAATTTTCTTCTGACTTCATCTCGGTGTGGCTAACGGCACCTCGCGTAGACCCGCCCCAAAAATTCTCTCGTGGACGGCGTAGGGATTGTCGCTATCCTGCAAAAATCGACCGGTCCCGAGCTACTCCTCCAGAAGCAGTTTCGACCTCCGATCAACAAAGTCACCATCGAAGTACCTGCAGGATTAGTTGATGAGGGAGAGACTGCAGCAGAAAGTGCAGTCAGAGAACTCAGAGAAGAGACGGGGTATCATGGGGTTGCAGCGGAGGTCAGTCCGATAATGTTTAACGGTAAGGCTGCCCTCACTGTCAGTAAGGAGATACAGAAAGCTCGTAGTCATTCCCTAGTGGAGTGGGGATTGATCGCTTTCTGTATTCAACGAAGCATGTCCACCTCTCTTCTGCAAATAACGCTGATCTATACTTCGAAACCCAGATCCTGGCTTCTGTAACACGAATCTCAACATGGTTCACATTAACGTGGACATGAAGCTACCGGAAAACCAGACATTGAAACCCGAATTAGAAGAGAATGAGTTCATTGAGTGCTTTTCGACGCCTCTGAAGGACCTCTATGCAGAGTGCAAGCGGCTCGAGTCGGAGGGCTATGCTATCGATGCAAGAGTAGGGACACTGGCTGAAGGTATTGAAATTGCTAGACGATGGAAGCTGTGATAAGATTTCTCACATGGAGGTAATGAGAGTATGTGCTATGCTGTGCGACGGGCCATCCAGGCCTACTAACTCATAATGTTGTATTGCTTCTTTTCGTGATGGCGAAGTGGGATATTTGGAATCATTGTTGCGTTCTTACAAACATATATACTGTAGAATGATAGAGATCATGTCTACATTAGAAGATCAAGACAAAGTTTCGGGTGCCTGAGCATCGTTCATATCCGGAGACTCGGAGTTGAGTCAATTATTCAAACTTCAGAGTCTTGTAACCGAATCGATCTCGGTCTTGAAGTTGAAGCATCATACATTTAGTTTTAAATTTTTGGTTCTCATACGATTGATTACATGATACGATTTCTGGGACAGAAGTAGTGGGCTTTGGCATTTACCTTACCTTACCTTATGGAACCGAAAGGCCAGCCCCCTGAAAGCGCTAGATCCACGGCGCTAAGCCTGTTCCTATGATGCTTCCCGAGGCTGCCTGCCCCTTTCTTTCAACGACCACTCAGAGGTCAAGCGCAGTCCCCAGGGTCAGGATTCCGTAGGATGCAGGCCTATCAGATCAAGAGGCTCAGCTTGTGCTCTGATAACACCTGCAGACACGCGCCAAAGGAAACGAACGATGAGTGCATCGTGTTTCACGAGAACGGACAGCGGCATGACTGTTTCCGACTTTTCAACTTTCTTTCGCAGTCTCCTAAAATAGTGCAGACTGCATCAAGCGTTAGCCCCGCAAAAATGGCGCCGGTAGTGCAACTGAATCCTCCGTATGACGGAGAAAGCACCGCTTAAACTTCTAGCACGGCATCAGCCATCAGGGGGCAAATCTCTTGTGGGGTCTGTTTGGCGCTGGCCCGCCGGGCAGTAGAACTAGTCTTGGCCTAAACGCTGTTGGCCATGGGGTTCATCTTATCCTACCCCGTGCTCTGGCAGACTGGCTCCCGTAGTCCGGATGTTCTCACCTGTGTGTCTCCACTCTCCTTCGTCACTACTACCACTGTCTCTCTCGTTCACCCAGTCCGACTGCCTGGCAATTGGGGCTCAGCTAGTCATTCACTCTTTCTACACAGCCCCATCAATCCCTTCGCTCCTCCAACATTTGATCCTATGGACTAATCACTACGTTTGAAGTTTTACAAAACTATCCTACAAGCTACCAAAGAGCGGGGGACGGCAACCTTTTCGCAAGCAGCATATTCATACGATTTCCGACTCCCTCGAGTAGGCAGGTCTTCCGAAGGGCTGGCCGGGCATTGGAGAGACCAAGTTGGTTCCAAGTGACGCTTTGTCCACAGCAAATAATCATAATGGGGTGGTTTGGAAGTCTCGGTTTGGCATATAAATATGCGTAAGTTCTTGTTCTTCCTATCTCGTGCACCAGCTAATTGATCAGCATCGTACTGGGTATACTCTTCTTCTCCGTGTTCTGCGCCGGTTTTGCCAAAGTCATCTATAATCGACGAAAGTACGTCGCTATGATATCAGCTCCAATAAGCCGGTTGTGCTGATTCCTCCAACAGGTTAAAACAGCATACGAAGGACGCTCATCTTGAGGCTTCAGGTTCAAACGAGGAGAGGGTTGAGCTCAATCAACGAGAACTAGACGAAGGTGATCTATTCGGAGTCCGAGCAATAGAGTCGGGATACTTTGGAGGAGTAGCGCAGTCACGCCCGACTTCAGCTGCTGGATCCTCACTCGACGGATCTGGCACTCTCCTTGGTCACCCGTCACCTAAGTTGGCTGCCGCTTCGCCGTTGACTAGTGTAGTCTCGCTCCCTCTAGAACAAAGGCAGTCTTCGCCTTTAGCAAAGAATGCTATCTCAGCAAGCGGAATCAGTACGAGCTCCAGAAAAGTCCGACAACCACTTAGGTCCACATTGCGGCCGTCGGAAGCGGAGCTGAATGGCGGGGTTAATCATGACCCGGCCGTCAATATGAACTTGGAAATACCAGCATCGCCTCTAGCTGCTCCCTCACGCCCCATGAGTAGTCATTCAGATATCAGCGTTCGACAACCACTATCGTCCGCATTCCCGTTCCCTGAGCCGCCGCGCGCTGAGCACGGCGTCCAAGCAGAGCCGCCTCATCTTGCGCTACCACCAAATCTACGATCATCTGCTCGGATGTCGACGGTCCAACATGCAGACGATGAGATACATTCACAGTCTGCTTCGATTATCAGCAGATCCACGGACGGAGATAGCGGTGACAACGAGAGAGGCCAATCACTGAATCATGAGGCCACCGAGCTTCCTGCACCACCTGCTAGGACAGCTTATTGGCAGAGTCCTATCTCAAACGGGGTGGTTCACCCTTCAAGGTCAAGTAGCATCCCCAGTGGCGCACCTGACTATCTAATTGATCGACTACGGCACGAGGATGGTAAGTGAACGTTTTCGGTTCTTCTAAGGTGCCGACACTGATTAGAGGGCTAGTTCCAATGCCTAAACCACCTAGAATATCCGCTGTGGGTGATTGGGGTCCCGCCATATTTCAAGAAATCAACGAGTCATTACAAGATTCCCAGTCTATTGCTACTCCCAAAGGCACTGAGGCCAAAGAAGAGCAGCATGCAAACCCTCATCTGTCAAGTTCAAGCTCTATTTACAGCGAGGCGAACACAGCCTCGCGTCATACCAGCAAGCAACTACCTGGTGAGAGGAGGTCCATGCCGCAAGTGCTGGTGCCCGGAACCGCGAATTCCAACCGGAAGTCTACACTCGCGGCGGAACAACCACGAAGAGAGAGCGACGCTAGCAGCCACCAGGCAGCGTCCGGGGCAGCGTCCAAGGAAGGGTCTCGAGCAAAAAGTGGTACAAATAGCCACCGTCACACGAGGGAGATAGGGGACCTCTACGATTCGTATTGGCGACAGAGTAGAGACGATCAAGCGCCGGGAAGTTCGCGACAGAGCAGAGAGACCTCTCAGGCTCCTAGACATTCGGAAGAAATGGGCAAATCGACCACGCACAGCCCAGTCAATGGCAGGGGTGAAATGGGCAGGGAAAGGAGACCGGGGCAGTTAGAAGTCAGAGTCGCTACCATCGCGGAGGTACCTACGCCAATGGCGAGCCCGATGCGTAGTCCGCACATAGGAAAGGCCATGTAGAGCAATGTCTAATGTTAATAATTCGGCAGATGGGCGGTACACTTGTGCATGAAGTTGGTCACACTTAGCGGGTGTTTATAACTTTCGATATGGCAAGTAGATAGATGGCTCTGTCCACCTTGTCTTCTATCAAGGGAACTAAAGATATAGAGTTTTGCAAATAGAAGATACCTTTCGACTGTTCTACCTAGGCTGCTGCTCATTCCGTTCGGAATTTGACCGCTTCACGACGGAACTGATAGCGATGCTTACTTGGACCTGCCTACCTATGAGTTTCAGTGCAATATTCTGCCTTTTGCCAGGCAGGTCAACTTAAGGTATTCATGCATGAAACTGTGCAGTCGTGTTGGAGGGCTGGTGGGGTTGAATTGAAGGACTTCAGCTGGCTTGAATTGGCTTGGCGGCGTGGCGGCGATGAATGAGGCTAGAACAATATATGTAAATCAATCGCCGACCCCGAGATCTTACATCGCGTCATTTCCCAATGTCCCTTAAATCTCAGTCATCATCCAAATATAACCCTATCCACGGAGTACCTTCCTTTGAATACCACCATATTCCTGAGCCTGAGCGTACAACATATTCGTGTTCAGGTCTCCCAATTTCTCAAGCTATGCCCCTCATACTTGATGATTCACCTCCTGCTTCCCCCTCGACCAAATCGGACCGCGCGAGCCTTACCTCCAATCCCTTAGCACTCCGCCGTCAACTCCACCACGAATCCGATGCAGTAATCGTTGGCGCAGGCATCCTCGGCTGTGCTCTGGCAATCACTCTTGCCCGTCAAGGCCGTTCCATAATCCTTCTAGAGAAATCACTGAAAGAACCTGACCGCATCGTCGGCGAATTACTCCAACCTGGCGGTGTGGAAGCCCTCGAAAAATTGGGAATAAGGGACTGCTTGGAAGAGATTGATGCAGTTGTTGTCAAAGGCTACGAAGTGATTTACTACGGCGAGGAAGTCGAAATCCCCTATCCCGCCAACGCCGTTCAAGCAGGCATAAGACCCGAAGGCCGCAGCTTCCACCATGGCCGCTTCGTACGGCGTTTACGAGAAACTGCTATGCGCGAACCCAATATCAGTGTTGTCGAAACGACCGTCACTGGCACTATCAAGAATAGCTGGACAGGCCAAGTGCTCGGCGTTGAAGCGTTGACGAAAGGGGAGAAAGATGTTTACTTCGGACAATTGACTGTAGGTGCGGATGGCTATGCGAGTCGGTTTAGAAAGGAGTACATACCGCATGTGCCGGTTAGCAAATCGAAGTTTTATGGACTGGAGCTTATAGATGCGGATCTGCCGCTACCATTACACGGGCATGTGGTGTTAGGGGATGGGGCACCGGTTCTGTTGTATCAGATTGGTACAAGAGAAACTCGGGTTTTAGTCGACGTCCCCGAAGGACTGCCAAGTGCAAGCATCGCAAACGGCGGTGTAAAGGGTCATCTGAGAAATGTGGTATTACCTAGTCTACCCAAGTGCGTACGCAGCTCCTTCGAAATCGCCCTCGATGAAGGCAAACTACGCAGCATGCCCAACTCCTTCCTTCCGCCCAGCACGAACAAAACACCCGGGATGGTGATGCTAGGAGATGCAATGAATATGCGCCATCCCCTTACAGGCGGCGGGATGACGGTCGCTTTCAACGACGTGGTATTGATACGGGATTTGCTAAGTCCGGAGAACGTACCAGATTTGAGGGATACCAAGCGAGTAATTGCACAGATGAAAAAGTTCCATTGGGGGAGAAAGGGTTTGACGAGTGTGATCAACATTTTGGCGCAGGCGCTCTATGAGCTTTTTGCTGCAAATGGTACGTCCATTTCTTCCGGTTATCTTCCTTTTCACTTCAGGTCACATCAAACCTTACTAATTGCAAACACTGACTTGGAGACAGATGCCCAACTCAAGTCCCTCCAAATGGGCTGCTTCCGCTACTTCCAACGCGGCGGCGACTGTGTCGACGGCCCAGTCGGTCTCCTTGCCGGCATTATACGCCAGCCTCTGGTTCTCTTCTATCATTTCTTCAGCGTGGCATTGTTAGCGATTTGGCTTGTGCTAAGCAAGAGTCCGATATGGAGATTACCCCTGACGCTGGTGGATTGCATGGGGATATTTTGGAAGGCATGCGTGGTGCTGTTTCCGTTCATATTTTCGGAGCTGAAGACTTAGACGGAGAGGGGCAGGAGAGAGTGATCAAGAGGGTTGTACATGGGATAAGGGAGGCAGTATTCGTTTATGGTGATAGCGATTGAGCGGGCGTTCATAATATAGAGTATTTGATCTAATCATCGCTATTTCGAGCATCATCTATGCAACCATACATAGATTGCACTTGTGGACCTCTCTTTAATCGCAAGAAAACTTCGAGCTAACTGTCTTGATTCGACTCATTAAGAAGTGAAGTTGATAACAATGTCAAATACGAGGAGTTACCTCCATAGTGACATGGCATAGAGATTATTCGTCGGTTCGGAGATTGGATGTTCCCGAAACGAAAAGATCGATATCGATAGCCGAAGATGATGATAAATCCCGTAGGGCTGGAACCCGGACTTAGGGCCTCGAGCTTACTCTATCAAATCGTGACGCAACGACTTCCATTTTAGCTGTGTCAGACCCAGGTACAATCGCACAACCAACCGATAGCATTGGTGATTGCTGACAATAATACCGAACCATGTCTTCCACCTCTGCTCCGTTCCTCAATTCCTACACTTCCTCTTGCCCCATTCAACGCGAAAGAGTGGACCAAACTTCCCTTTGCGACACGCGGCTTTCTCCGGTACCGAATACCCCTAAAGCAATTTGAAGTCTTTCCGCCGCCACTGGCCCCATGCGATTGTCGATTTGATATTTCCTTACTCCAAATGGAGAACAATGAGGTCTTCGAGGCGGAAGCCGCGCTCGAAGCGCGCTCGCGATCATATGGTTCCAGGCGTCGAGGCAATGGTGTAGTAAAAGCAACAGCAAACGGTGGAATAGGATCACGTAAGGAAAGCGATTTCGATGAGACGCCTCTGCTGTCGCGGGAAGTCGATCATGATTACGGGTCTAGTACCGAAGCATCCGACGACGGTGACACGAGAGGACCGCCGGCGTGGTCAGGGGAAAGAGACTTTGAAGGGAGACTGTGGTGGAATAAACCAAGTGTAAGCCCGAGCATTCCGACGTTGATGGACAGTCGCTGACAGGGTTATTAGGTTTACTGGTTATTACCGCCTTTCTTCCTATATACTCTCGCGTTCGGAGGGATTATCGTCCCCAGACTTAACCTGATACTCTCCTTGGTCTGTCGGCAGTATTTCGAAGATAGACCCATCGATGGTACAACTACACCAGTCCTGCCAGTCGTCTTTGGTGTGGACAACCCGCAGTGTCAAATACCAGAGGTGCAATCGTTGGTGGCAAAGTTCACACTTTACCAAAGCGTCATAGCTGGTCTCTTATCAGCGTTCACCAGCCCCCAATTAGGAGCGCTTTCAGATCGCTATGGCCGGAAAAGAACCATAGCATTCACAGTCTTGGGTGGGCTGCTAGCTGAGCTCATCATCGTTATCGCTGCAGTATATCCTGACACGGTTTCTGTGTACTGGATACTTCTCGGCTCCGTCTTCGAGGGTCTCTCCGGCTCCTTTGTCGCTGCATTGGCGCTGACAAATGCTTATGCCAGTGACTGTACAGCTCCAAGCAGTAGAGCAGTTACCTTTGGGTATCTCCACTCTGTTCTATTCGGTGGAATAGCATTGGGACCAATACTCGCAGGGTACGCCGTCAAAGCAACCGGCGACATACTAACCGCTTTCTACTTTGCTCTAGCCTGTCATAGTATATCCTTCGTTTTCTTAATGTTTATCATACCGGAATCTCTTTCCCACGAGCGCCAGTTGGCCGCCCAGGAGAAGAAGGCATTCAAAGACGACGGCGAACGACAGGCACAGAGTTGGGAGAGCACTCTCATGAAAGGCCTGAAAGGCACAAATATATTTGGTCCGCTAGCTACACTATGGCCCACAGGCGAAGGCGGCAACCGCTCCGTACGCCGCAATCTCGTCTTGCTCGCCGCGGTAGACACCACCATGTTCAGCGTAGCCATGGGCTCCATGACCGTAGTCATTTACTACGCCGAATTCATGTTCGGCTGGCGCACCTTCGAAACCAGTGTCTTCATGTCCGTTGTCAACATCTGCCGTGTCACCTGCCTGATCGTCCTCCTCCCTCTCATCGCTCGCTTTCTCCGCGGCCCAAAAACCGATCTTCCCGCGCGCCAGTCAGGATCCGATCACGTTGATCTGGCCGTCATTAGGACCGCCATCTTTTTCGATATGATGGGCTATGTCGGCTACGCAACCGTCCGCACTGGGCCGTTGTTCATCGCTTCTGGCGCCATTGCCTCGATAGGCGGCATGGGCTCCCCAACGCTGCAGTCGGCGGTTACCAAGCATGTTCCTCCCGACCATACCGGACAGGTACTTGGTGCTATCGGATTGCTACATGCCTTGGCCAGGGTGATGGGACCTACGATCTTTAATCTCATCTACAGCCAAACGGTTGGGAAGTTTACGCAGACGGTATTTGTCTGTCTAGCGGCGACATTTGGGCTGGCATTTTTCTTGAGCTGGTTTATCAGACCTAATGGTATGCTTCCATTTCCTCCCCTCGGCCCTTGGTTGTGTAGGCTAACCGATCCAAGTACATTGGGATGAACCCGAACCAGCTTCACCGCACCCCGGCGCTGACGAGGAAGAGAGTGGGTAGATACATGAGGCTGGAAACTGATGACGACGATGATGCAACGATCAGGAGGCATAGATTGGAGCATAAACGTCTGGGTCTGCCGCCTAGCGCGAGCATGGCGTTTGTCTTTGGTGTGCCGTTAGGATGTGAAATATATGCATGGCCTATAGCGTCCAAGTACCTTCAGTGCAAATCCCTCGTATCTTCCCAAATCTTCCACCTCCCCATTCAACCCTCACTACCACACCCAGCACCGAAAAATACAAAACCCATCTACAGTAGCAGAGAGACATTTCTTAGTTTCCGAAAAAATCTAAAAAAAAAGTTAAGAGGTTTATGGGGGAACCTTTGCGAAACTTGAACGAGGTTTTTTTTTTGGTGTTTGAGACTTGAGACGGGACGGCGGCGGCGAAGGGATGGGAAATTGGGACAGCATGGGAAGGTTTGGAAAGGGGAGGAATGGCGGAGTGAGGGGAGGGGAGGGGAGGGGAAGGCAAGGCAAGGCAAGGAGAGGTGGGTTAGGGTAGGGTAGCTTGGGATATCGAGATCGAGCATACAGAGAAAGGAGAGAAACATAATCAAGCGACTAAGGTGTGTAAAAAAAGAAAAGAAAAAAAGCGAAATGGGTAAACGGGTAAACGGGTAAATCCCCCCCCCAAAAACACGAAGAAACAATCTACAGTCCTTCCTGCAGCGGGCTGGACATTGCATTAGCAAAAAGCCTCTTAACAAGGATGATTTGTATGAGGGCGTAAGCCAGCTATACCTGAACAAGCCCGGCAACGCTTAAGCAATGTCCAGCCCGCTGCAGGAAGGACCTGTACTTCCTCGATTTTCGACCAATCGAAGAATATATGAAAAAACCCACCGCCAAAAAAAACCCCCCCGTTCAAACACAAACGCAATCTCCACCATCAGTCTCACTCCCACTCCCACTCCCCACTTCCCACTTCCCCCTTCCCACTCCCCACTCCCACTCCCACTCCCACTCCCACTTCCCACTCCCACTCCTACTCCCACTCATACTCATACCCCTAAAAACAAAAAAAAAAACAAAAAACAGACAACACACGAAATTCCGATATAAGCCCTGCCTTACTCTGTAGTAAAAATACATACAAGCGAAGTCTTTAAAGAGGTGGTGTTTTTCTTTTTTGAATAAACCTAGGGGGAAAGAAAAGGGATGGATGGGTTGGCGTGGGGGGTTTTTTTTGGGGCGGAAGGAAGGGGGGGGGGATAGGAGAGATGGAGAGGAGGGGGATGTTAAGTACGTGTCGTTTGAAGTAGTAGATTCGAGTGCGGAATCTGCTGTTGGGGAATAGATTCGCGTGGTGTTCGAGGTTGGGCGCGAGGATAACTGTCGATGCCCGCCCGTGGCAAGGGTTTTGCCTGTGAGCAGGTTCTGGACTGAGAAGCCGGGTGCTGTCATGTGTAATATCATCTTTGAGCATATACGTGGTCGTTGTGCATGTACTCTTCGTAAACGCATGAGGTCTCGTTTGGGCCGTGTAGTCGTTTCTTCATGTGCAGCCGCGGTACAAAGCCACCCAGCGCCCATCCCTCATTTCAGACAACAGCCCCCTCCCCATTTTCTCGCGCAACAACCCTCCTCCTCGCGGTTCCAACCCCCGCAACCCCCCTCTCCTGATTCCGCCCCAACCACGGCTTCCTCGCCTCCCCCAGCACCTTCTTCCCAACAAAATACACCACCAACCCGCCAATTATGCACACAAACGCAATCGGATACATCCAATGGATGCTCAATCCAAACACCTTGACCCCAATAACCACGCCCCAAAAGTTGCCAGTGAGTAAGCTGATGTTGAAGAATGCCGCCGAGGCGAGTCGGAACATCAGGGGCGCGAGGGAGTAGAAGAGGGTGAGGCAGAGAGTGTAGCCGACTAGGTAGCCGCCGACGGGACGGTTCCAGGTTGCGGAGTGGAAGGAGGCGCGATCGAAGATGCCGGCTTGGGTGCCGTTGATGAGCATGCCCCAGAATCCAAGTTGGCCAACGACCTCGTACAGCGGTCTCTTGCTGACCAAAAACTCTTCCACCACATTGCTTATGCCGTAGAACGTAGCGCCGAGCAGGGCGAAAAGGTCTCCTTTGATTTGGTTCCCGCGTGAGATTGAACCGCCGTTTGCGCCCGTTAGGTGATCACTGGCGAGCAGGATACCCATGCCGCCGACGCAGATGAAGATGCCGAGGACTTGTGTGGGATGGTAGCGGACGTGGAGGAAGAGAAAGGAGACGGTGACGACGAGGACGATGGCCCAGAAGTTGATGAGTTGGGCGGAGAGGATGGTGGTGTAGCGGTAGGCGAGGACGGTGAAGTAGTTGCCTTCGACGTCGAGAAAAGAGAGGATGAGGTCTGTGTTCGCGACGGGGATTAGATTGGTTGGTTTGGGAAGGGGGTGATGTTACATTTCCAACCGTCTTTGAGGAGAAAGCGGGCATAGCCTTTGAAGCCATAGCGGTAAATGGTGTACGAAGTGTATATTATGTTAAGGAGAACATAGTTGAAGAAGGTTTGGAAGGCGGGGATAGAGGTGCCTTGGACGACAAGGAGGCCAGAGAAGGTATTGGTAGCGGTAATACAAAGGGCAAGGACTTGACTGTGTTTTGTTCATTAGCAACAATATCCACGTCAATAGGGGTTCATGGGAACAGCTCATACCCAAGCAGTAGCACAAGATAAAAGTCCCTAGTCTGGAGATACGCAAACCATCCCTTCTTGCTCTCATCAATCTCCTCCACCGTTACCTCCGCGCTTCTCCATGCATCACCTCCATTGGGAAGGTCTACCACTTCCGGAGCACCATGAACAGGCGCCGCAATACTTGAGGGCGAGCCCTTGGTCTCACCGGCGGAAACATTATTTGCGACTGCCGTTTTGCCATTCTCGCCATTGTGGGTGTCCATAGGTGGGGACAGAGAGCGAACAAGCGGGGGTAAAAAGCCCGACGAATTGGACACCTTGGGGGAGCTTTCGTATGCTGAATGAGCGCAAAGACTCCCGAAGTCGCTCACTGCGTCGATTGCGTGAACCCAATGTCAATCGGCCGATAAGACGGAGTGGAGAGGGAAAGATTCTGCTTCTTGCATGATCATGGTGGGTTTGCCCTAATCCGGTCTTGGCACTTCTTCTTTGGGAGTTCCGTCGTGCAGGGCGGAAAAGGGTCGTTCCGGGATCGTTCCGTCATTTCCAGGAAAGCAAGGTAAATCAAACTAAAGTATCCCATCCACGCCATCCCACTCATCCTGCACGAAAGCGACCGAATATGTCCGCCCTTTGGGTTCGATCTGCGCATGGGAATCTGGGAAGAGTGGGATGGAGTGGGATGTTGCGTATATGTTCCATGCAAACATACGGGGATGCCGTGCATGAACCGTCAGGGGGTTGACATGCGCGTTGCATGTACGCATTTGCACAGCGACGACACACATAAGTCATTACATTGGATGATGCGAACATCACACCCAAACCAAAAGCCGAAATTGCAGTCTGAGATTAAAGGATGCAATGTTCGCATGAATTTGCGATATGGCTGCCAAGATGACCCCAGATCAAGGAATTCCGAACCAACTTTCATATTGGAGGGGGCCGAACCTTCCGCAGGTTCCATCATGTAGGGTTCATGCGGCAACTGCTCCCATTCAATAGAAAAACTGTCAAAGACTCGATCGTCATCTGGTGTATGCGATGCAAGGCATCACGCAAGCGAATCAGGGTTGAGTGGTCAAAAAGTCTTTTCGTCGTATTTCCCAAAGCGTGCACCACCAACTCGTGTGAAACCAACGACGACCCGTAGGTCGTACTCCGCTCGTCCAACAAAAGAAATATTCGATGCTCCAAAGGAGTGTTCATGTGCCCAGGCAACAATGTGTATCTGGTATAACCTGACCCAGTTCTTCGCCAAAGCACCCACTACGAAAGTATGTCCGTGGCCACCACCGACCAAACCCCAGATCCCAAGTCCCAAAGTCTATAGCAATGTATCGAGTGCTCCAAGCCCAAATCCTATAACACAGTGTAACCGAATTGAATGATAGACCGTAATGGGTTGTTGTGCGATTTAGTGGGCAGAGATGGCGGTAGACTTTCCGAATTTGCCCATACCCCAACTTCGTTTCTTGGGCTGCTTCGGAGTCACAGCGGCGGTAACAGCTTGCGGGGTCATGCGTTGAGGGGGCCTATCGAGCATGGGCGCTTCGCCGACTCTGCGAGTACGGTCCTTGTGCAGATTCTCGCAGGCGGTGAGTTGCGGCTCCCTCCGGGCTTGCAAAGGCATCTCAACCAATTCTATCTTCGTTAATGACATGTCCGATGCAACGTAGGAATGGAGACTATGAATGCTTACGGGAGGAAGAGGATGAGGTCGAGTGGTCTGAATGAGTTGGTGAGACCGCTGCAGGGCCTGTTAGTCGGTGTAGATTATGGATTTTCAGATACGGCAGGCTTACCATGACTGGCCAATGGGCTGGGTTGATAGTCTGGCTTGCCAATGAACGACTTCCGCGTTTCGATCATGGCTGGTGTCGTGATCCCGCTCATGCCATAGTTCCCGAAGCTGTTGTGGTGCGACCAATCTGACCCGTTGTAGCTGTTGCTTCGATATCCAGCAAAGTTGGCACTGCTGTTGCGGGTCAACGGGTTTTGGCTCCGTCGCTTGTGTGATTCTCGGATGGCAGTGCGATCTTCTTCTCGGAAACTGAACGGAGCACCAGAGAGTGCGTCGGCAGCAGCATGCGTGGGAATATGCTTGTACGGCTGGGGCTTGTCGACATTCTCTGCCGGCGTCTTTTGAGCTTCTGCGTTTTTATGCTCTTTGGCGGCCTTCTTGGCGCCCTTGATTTTGGAGAAGATAGACATTGTTCTTGCTTGAATTGGTGGAAATCAGGAGTAGACAAGAAAACGGATATGGAGTTTGAAGATTATAAACCGAAGAGAGAAGGTTGCGGGTTTTTGGGTTTCGTATCTCGTTAGTAGTGAGCTCTGAAAGCCGGTACGGCTGAAGATCGTTACCCCTCTTGATGTGTAAGAACAACCTAGCAGCGGATCCCAACGTCTTTGGTAGGTAATTTTCCTGAGGGCGGAACCGAGCGGGAGATCGGAGTTTTTTCCCTGAGGGCCACAATAGTGGTGATGGTGATGGTGATGGCGATAGTGGTCGTGATGATGACGATGACAATGGAGGAGAAGAAGATTGGTTTGTAGAAGGATACAGAGGAAAAGAACTTGGCCTTGCTCGGGTAGGATCGAAGATGGTCTTGAAGGCCTACGAAACTAGAAATGCACGAGAGGGGATCTGAGAGATACTAAATAAAGGCTACCATTTGCCTTTGTCTTTTTCGGCCTTTGCGCAGCCCAGGCGAGCCAGGCCATCTGCATTCCCGCTCCTGTATGATGTATCGTCATGGCCCAGCACTACTTCCACATCCGAATCACGATAACTGGGGGCATGCCAGCTGACGGAGCATCCAGCACATGCCACCAACCAGACCCGGGCTTCGGTGGGCGATGCGAGACTGAGCGAGACTGAGCGAGACTGATTGTGCCCTACCGAATCGGCCGGATTTCATGGGATGCCATTCCGAATGAGCGGATGCACGCAGGGGTTCGTGGATGATTCGTTGTCGTGGCGGTGCTTAGCGCCCCTGTCCTATGCTGCATCGAGATGATTGACATGAGGCAGCCCTTGCAAGACCCTCCGAACTGGGTCTTCCCCCTGGCTCGCTTGCGGCAGGCTTGGGGGGTTAGTGAGGATTAGTGAATGGATAAGTCGGTTTGCCTGGGCGTGTCTGTAAGAAACTGAGACACGCTAGGTAGAATATCCGCATTAGCGCGGAAGAAAACATCACCACATGGGAAATTGTTGGATGTTGTTTATTTCCAGGCGAGCACGGCTTCCATCCATTTGAGGTTGAGGGTTTATCGAAACACAGAAAACCGGTATTTGTAGCGACAACAGCCCTCATAGTAGTTCATATACAGTAAAAGCATGTTGAACGAGTACTTTACGTGGCCATCGCCCCAGTCGCTGCAGAGTGGGGTTCTCGGCCTTGCGTGGACCTTGGCATCATTGAACCCGAGTCCCTTGGTCTGCATGCGCGAGTAAGGATGCCCCCAAGTGAAAATCTGGAGATCCAAAGAAGAGCATGCAGAACCCGCCGAAGCGGTACTTCCGGCAAAAGACACTTGTGCAGAGAACTGGGCTTGACCCCGTGGACTTTAGAGGCTGTCTGTAACGTGGTAGAAGGCGTTCAATTTATTCGATTATTCGGTTATGGATTCTCAAGTGCACCAGTGGTGCAATAATTGTTCCAATCCTCGATATCGAAAAAGCCAAAAGGCCGCGAGGAGCGAGACCACCTCGTATCATATGATTCATATCATATCATACTTCGGTCTTCGGCGATCTTGTGCATAAGGGAAGATACTTTAAGACTTCACTCCTCCATGCAACAGGGTTGCCCACTAATCCCGAAAGGGCTCCACAGGAGGTTTACTTCGATAGCCTGCTCGAAGTTCTCTGATCCTGCATGTCTGGAATCGACTTGGCCACCGAGGAGTGCCATGTGGTGTGGGGACTTATAGATATTGTACGCCATGAGACAGGACATCCACTACATCTACAACTTGCACCCAGCTGACTTCGCCACGGTGATCTTTACACGCGAGGTGATAATTCGTGGCATTGACGGTCAGAGACCAAGAACGCTGAAGCACGTACTGCAGGTTTTTCGAGTTGCTGCCCTCATTCGGCAGAGATAAGAAGATCATGCTTCTGGATTAAAATAAACTTCTGATAACGCTCGAACAAATAGGAAGCCACGAAAGATTGCGCGAAGCCAGATTCTACGATTCCAAATTCTGGAAAGAGATTGCGTACTATCAGCCTCATACCTAATCGTCGACAGAAGAACTACCCAGTTCGATGAGTGCCGCACAGCTTAGAACGTCGGGCAGATGTGGTTTATATGCAAGTGTAATCTGGCGACCTGGCGTTTTCGATTGTGTCTTACGTGTAGTCCTTCTCCCCTCATTGCAGAGAGTCTCTCATCACCCCATGAGGCATGAGGCATGGGGTGGCTGACTGGCATGAGATGGCCAGACCTTCAAGTTCCTTATTTCCACAACTTACAGAGAGACTTTGTACAGTTGAACATGGTGTAGAAACGGAGAAATGCAGATACCGATTAGAGGCATCTTAGGAAAGAATATTGTCCAAGTCTTCTCGCCCAAGATCTGCTACTGTACTCCTTGAAGTGTGACACGGATTTGGTTATTGTCCAGAGTGCCCTGAAAGCGAAAATCCCGACAGAAAGGCATACAACGTCAGATGCCAAAATGCTTGAGACTGGATATACCACTACGAGTATGAATTGTAAAGCATGTGTTTGGCAGAGCATAGACCACAACACATACATGCAAGCATGTTTTGCCACAAGAGCCTCTGTGGGTTGCGGCACTTTGGTCATGTGGGTTCTCCACCTAAAGTGTTTTTGATCATTTAGGGTTGAAAGTGTTCGCATGCGAAAGAGCGAGTATCTACCTATCTAGTGAGGCCCTGGAATATTTTACTGTGGTAGTGTCGAGCAACTGTGAGAGACGATGAAACGGCTCGGTTGATGTTCAACGTCATCTTAGTCATGACTCTCGCCACCGTGGGCGATCAAACACGGCGGCCCGATTGTCCTCCAAGTACGTATCCAGTCCGACTGTGTTTCAAGACGAGTTTGCAGAGCCTGGTCCGCGATAGGTTTCATGGTCAATCGCATCGGATCTTATTCGACCCAAGAACGACTGTTCTCGGTACCCAAACGGAATATTCTATGTACAACTCAACGGCTGCCGGCCCCTAGAGGCATCAACACCCCTGAGCCTGCAAGCGCAACGCGCGCAGCACACCATCACCACCATCAACATACTACCTCATTCAGATCAACCCACTCAGCTCACACTCTGTGCGGCACTTGTCTTCCATCGGAACGTCGTAGATACGACGCTCTTGCCTTTGGATTTGCCTTGTTAACCGGCTGCTATCGTTATCGCGTGCTCCTTGGCGAAGGCCTTTTTGCGCCTGACGTCTGACCATTTCTACAACCGCAACGTATCGGCGCATCATCAAAGTCGATCGGTGCAGGTCCGGGCAGTCTAGAAGGGCTTAGGTGATCCAACCCGTGTGCTGAGGGGCGTCACCACCTGCTATGGCCCTGGCCGCGCCGCCACCAAACGACAAGAAACGGGTAAAAGTCTACGAGCTTAGGAACAATGACTGGTTTGATCGAGGAACCGGGTTTTGTACGGGACGGGTCATCAATGTGAGAGAATCCCGCACGCCAAAGGCAGTTCGAGGGCACTCTGTGCTGGTCAACCCCAAGCGGCTGCGCGCGCCTTGTATGAATATTGCTGACCAGGGAAACAGGATGAATCAAAGGTCTACGTCGAGTCAGAAGATCAGCCAGAGCGTATGCTCCTGGAAACTAAGATCTCGAAAGATGATGGATACCAAAAGCAACAGGGTGATCATCATAATATCCGCAATATAGGGGCATTGGCTCACTGTGTACAGACACGCTCATTGTATGGACTGAGTCGAACGGTACAGATATGGCTTTGAGTTTTCAGGAAGCCGAGGGCTGCGCGGCGATCTGGTAAGACATTGAGCACCATTGCTCCTTCCCATGGTGTTGTCTCAGATTCCACGCTGACTAGCTATTGTGCAGGGATTTCGTAAGCCAAGTACAACAGCACCTACTGACGCTAGGGGGTCCTGGTAGGTCGTTATCATTTGCTTTCCGACCACTGTATCGACAGCGTACTGATTTGGCCTGCGTTGGCCTGTAGATGATGCTCTATCTGACGATGCCATGGACAACTTCGCCAATCCTCTTATACTACCAAAGCCTGAACTTTCGAATCTGGAGGAAATACTACGTATGATGCGTGCAGTATCATCAACACCACAGGGCCGAGACTCGTTGTCAAAATTCGTAATAACAGAGGACTATATTCGAAAGTTGATACCCTTAGTCGGCATGGCGGAGGACCTCGAATCTTTAGAAGACCTACACCATTTGTGTAACATTATGAAGATGCTCATCCTCCTGAATGACACCCAGATCATTGAGCACGTAGTGAGCGATGGCGTGGTTCTTGGTGTGGTGGGTGCGTTAGAATGTAAGTAAAAAGTCTGAGATCAACGGATGAGTGTAGGTTGACTAACACATGTGTTGCTTAGATGACCCGGATTTTCCTACCCACAAAACCAACCATCGTCGCTATCTCCGAGATCGCTCCCGATATAAAGAAGTAGTACCAATTGCGGACCCTGCGATCAAAAAGAAGATACATGCCACTTGGCGGCTGCAATACCTTAAGGACGTTGTCCTTGCGCGAATCCTTGATGACCCTACATTCTCAGTTCTTAATTCACTCATATTCTTTAATCAGGTCGACATTGTTTCCCATCTGCAAGCGAATACAGCATTCCTCGAAGAACTCTTCGGCATCATCAACTCCCCGAAGGCCGATTCAATTCGCAGGAAGGACGCGATTTCTTTCATACAAACATGCTGTGCCACTGGAAAGAATTTACAGGCCCCTGCGCGGCAGACACTGTACACGAATTTTATCCAGAATGGCCTGTTGCGTGTAATAACATTCGCGCTCTCAAACGAAGACGCATCAATACGGGTTGCGGGGACAGATATCCTTGTAGCCATGATAGATCATGATCCGGGCATGGTAAGAGCCTATATATTCAAGGCAATTGGCGAAAACAAAACTCCCTTGACAGATACCTTGATTGAGCTTCTACTCGTTGAAATTGACCTTGGCGTCAAGGCTCAAGCTGCGGATGCAATCAAAGTTCTGCTGGAACCCCAGGGAGTTCCTCCACCACAAGATGCCATGGGAAGAGCAAATGGCGACTTTTTGTCCAAGTTACGCGGTACTGCACCCGCTAATTCGCAAACAGAGTCGTTCATTCAGAGCTTCTACGATGTGTCCGCAAATAAGCTTTTCCAACCTCTCAAAGCCCTGGACCAGAGAGAATCACGTACGTTGGGTGCACACACTAGCATCCTTGCTTTCGCCTAGTTTCGAAATGCTGACTTCAAAACGTAGTAGAAGATCTCACTTACCAGGAAGTTTCGCTTTTTCATCATCTGATTGAGATCCTCATGTTCCTCATTCGTTTCCACCAATTCCGGAGTAAATATTTCGTCTTTGCAGAGGGACTTGCAGCGCGTATAGCAAAATTGCTCTCCTGCCCACAAAAGCATCTGAAATTAAGTAAGTTCATCCCGGATTTTTTCAGGCATAGAACATGCTGATATATCTCTAAGCGGCGTTGAAATTCTTCCGATCGTGCTTAGGTATAGGGAAAGAGGATGAAAACTACCTTGGACAAATGACGAAGAGTCACTTGCTCGAACCCATTCTCAACGTTGTTTACGAGACCATGCCACGAGACAATCTTCTCAATTCTGTATGTTTAGAATTCTTCGAATACATCAAGCGAGAGAATGTGAAACCTATGATTCTCTTCCTGGTCGAAAATTACCGGGAGAAGCTTCAGGAGATCACCTATGTCGACACTTTCCAAAACCTGATTCTTCGATATGACCAAATGCAAGCGTTCAATCCAGATATGGACACTACTCTGTTTGGACCCGAAGGCGACACCACGCCCAATCATGTGAAGACCAATGGTAACCAACGATGGCAGGGTGTCAGAGACCTGGATGCTGCGGAAGAGGCGTACTTCAACACGTCTGATGACGAGGACGAGATATCGACCAAGACAAATACACAGACTACAACGCCGTTACTCAACGGATCATCACCCTTGCTCAAGTCTCTTGTTGACTATCCCGATGACGATGAAGACATAATGGACGCAAAAGTCCAAACGCAAGATGAAAAACCTCTTCACTCCGAAAATGAGCAAACAACCAGAAACAGTGACGGCTCGACCTCACCTGGGACTAGACCCTCGATACCACAAACGCCCCCGCCGGAAAGACTCTCTGAAAAACGAAGAAGAGAAGAAGACGATGAAGAGGACGAGCTTGGTAAGCTTTCACATACGAAACGGCGTAGTTCGTCGTTCTCGTCGACTGGTAGTACGAATAGCAGTACTGGGACCCCTAACAACATTCTTCGACGGAAAAAGGGCTTTGCCTCGAACAACAAAGACTCGCCTACTGGCAGTAAAAAGATAGAGATTTCTCTTACGGTGAAAAGCCCTGGAGAAACCGATCAAAAACGGGATGAAGGGGGTTAATTGGCAATGGAGTTCTGGTTCAACGAAGCGGGCGTTCGGGTATCTACTCACAGGAGGTAATTGGGAGCATTCGACGCCTATGAACATAAATGAGCACCTGTACCATAGTACTGTTACTTGACCATATAGTAGCGACAGACAGGCTACATATTCTAGAGCTTGATGAGGCTCAGGCATCGTATCGTTAGCTCACCATCTGAAGTGTAATATGCCATGTTTGAAGAACACCAAGCAATAAATAGTAGGATCATCGCTGAATTAATAAGATTCTTAGATCGTTCCCTAGAGATTGATATAGTCTGAAAGGCTGACCTCAGCTCGGGAGGCCTAGAGGTAGGGCTGCTCAGCCTTTCCCGCAGGATATTCTAGTGAGCCTGCGCCGCTGCGGGCTCGGCTTTAGCGTGTATTGCTGGCAGTGGCAGTCCAAGTGCATGCAGTGTCTACTACGTAGACTCCAAACTGTGCCATGACAATCGATGGTCGCATCTAATGGGAGACTCGAACTCATGTCATCATCCTGAAAGACTTCTTCAACCTAATGCGCGCTTGAATTCCTTGTCACGTCAGCCACATGTTGCATATGACCGGAGCGTCTGCAGGATAAGAAAACAAGCGACTGGCTGCATCCTGCAATGTTACCTTAGCCTAAGGTATTTGACGTACGTCTCACAGCATCGCGGAGTCAAGAGGAAGGTATAGTAGCGGAAGAATTCCCCGTCTTCAACCCGAGAACACCAAAGCTTCCGCACTGCAAGCTCGCGCGCTCTGCTCAGTGTTGCCGATCCATTGCCAAGGTTACAGTGCAGTCTAGCTATACTATTCTCACATCCCACGAAGTGGTCAACTATATCTTTCCCTTGGTTGATTGCAAAACAAACCGATATGGCTTATTACCAAAGCGGCCGCCGTCAACAAGGCCAGCGAAATAATCTTCAAGATTCCCCGACATTGCCGTCGGAACACGGGGCTTTCGACCCGTCGCAACCTGGCCAGAATGCGTACATGCGAAGAGCGCCGAGCTTCGATCAAGGAGATGATACTCGGTATCCGGAAGAGGTGAACGGGAATTTGGAAGAGCGTGCTTATGGGAGAGGTGGGCACGGAAGGCATAGCAGTGCCTCGATACAGAATGAAGAGCTATTCATGGGATCACCAAATTCACCGGCCTCGAATCGATCAGCTTCGTACGTTTCAGGCGCGGGCGGGTATCAGCATCAGCCTATTCCTGGCATTGCACCGAGCACCCAACCTTCTTACAATCCGCAACAGTATGGGATACAGCAGCCACAGTACCATTCACAGCAGCCCTTCAGTGGTGTTAATAGTAGTCCCAGCGCTGCATACCAGCCTTACATACCAGCAGCATACCAACCATCAGCAACCCAGCTTCGGGCTAGCTACGTAGGTCAGTCTTACGGACAACAGCCACAGAGTTACTCCATTCCTTCGACATATCCATCCCCCAATAACGCTCCTCCTCCTCCACCACAGCGACCATATGAACAACGTTACAGTAGTCAGATATCACCCCAAATAGGAACAACCCCACATGTCCAACCAACGAATGCCCGGCGCGAGTACCCTTATCGACAACCACCGCTTCCCTCTTTACCTAGCTCGGCTCCTATTACTTCAGGAACTGGATATACTCCACCCGCACCCCCGCCCCCGCCATTCTCTCCTGGTCGCGATGCTTTTCCATCTAACGCTCCGTCGAGACCATTGCCTCAAAACTATTCACATGCTGGACCCACTTCTCAATACGCTCAACATTCATCTTTAAATCGATCTTCGCCGTTACAAAACTCTTTACCACCTCTACCGTCCCGGATTCCATCAAACGGCCTGAATTCTCCGCTTCTTCGATTAGACAACTCCTTACCACCAACGCCTGGGACGCCCGGTCCAACACCTCCTCAGCATTCGCCCCAGCGTACAAACACGACAGGAAGGCATCCTCAGGCCAGGCCTCTACCGGGACCTCCACCTGAGCCTGCCTTGTCTTCGGACTATTTTGGGGATCCCAACGATTATCTTGCCAACGACAGTTATAATCAAGAGCCTCGTTATGAAGATCTAATGAAAGAGGTTGAGGCGGCTGTTATGGGAAGAGCTCCGACTTCAAGCTCTCGGCGAAGTCCATTGGGAGAAATCAGCGCTCAGGCGCTAATGTACGAAGAGCAAGAGCTCCATCAGCCACGCTCTGGAGAACCTGTAAGCCCCAACACAGGCCATACGCACACGAACGGACACATGAATGTTCCGGAAACAAATGCGTATGTGGAGTACGACGACAGCGACTCGAGTGATGCAGAAGCGGAAGCTGGCCTAGTTGCTATGCACTTAGCTGACGAGCAAGATGCAGCAGAAGAAGCCCGAAGACACAGCGGTGCTGAACCTGTACGCGGGCCATACCATTCTCGGCAGAGCTCGAGACTTGAGGTACCGCCTGCAGAGATGAGTGATAGTAGCGAGGTTCCTGTCGATATGGATTCGTATGGTGGCGGCTTTTCAGGCCACGTTCATTACGGTGATCAGAGCTTGTCGAATCCAAGTAGCCAAGCGAATCTGAGCGAGCTGGACGATTCCCGACGCTTTTTGCCAACGCCCAGTTCTTCACAGCGTTCTCAAAGGTCAAGTGATGAACAAGGAGCGTACAGGGGTATGTATGATTACTCAATACCTAATCAAGATGATATACATCCATTTCCACCTACGCTTGGTGCCCGCGTTGACACCGGTGGCACCGGAGGTCTCTCAGAGCCAAGTCCGCATCCGCGCAGACTAAGCTTCGAGGACGGCGACGAAGCGGCGCTAGTAGAATCCGAGGGAGGCCAGAGTCCTGGCGGAGGAATGCCGGACATGTTCTTCCACCCAGGGGTAGGTACCAACCGACCACTACCTTCAGCGCCTGCAAGTAGAAATCGGGTACCACAACTGATGCCGGCCGGTACTTACCAGCATCCTGGGAGACCTCAGCCGCACGATCCTTACGTTCGCCCTACGTATCCACCAGCTCCAGATGCCTACGATCAATTACTTAGCCCGTCTGGGACCCCTGTACCAAGGTCTTCCTCTTTAGTCAGTCATGGCAGTACTCCACATACTGTACCACCGATACGTTCGAAAACAGATGCAGACCGGGCCAGAATCCTTAAGCAGCAGCAGCAGCAGGGCAATCGAACAGCTTCAATTTATGGCTCGGATGCCACACCTGATGCGTCTCTAGCTCATAGCGCAGAACTTCTTGGTCTTCCAGAGATACCAGCAGGGAAGCGCAAGAGGTTCAATCCAGCCAAGCTGTCGTCGAACGATTTCAAGAAATGTCCTGAGCCGTGGGCATTGAGCTCAATCGTGGGATGGATCAAGGACATGAGCGAAGGCGAGGCTGATCTCAAGGAACACGCAATCATTGACGGAATTGTAGCGCTCTTCACCCACAAGGTGCCGACGATGAACACAGCCGATGCCGAGACGCTTGGCGCTCGAGTAGTAAAAGCCATGTTTGACTCGGGTACATTGCAGAAAGAGGAAGAATGGGTTAAATTCGGGGCTGCGACTATGTCTGGTGTACTTTTCCAGCTGACTGGTACTGGCTGCTACTCACCCCGATTACATAGCTTTACGCTGCCGGGAAGATGCTATGCCCACCACTGTATGAGGACGCTAAAGAAGATCAACTTGCAGACTCAAATTTTGGAGCCTCAACGCAAGGTCGAAGATTGGGCCACTTTCTATAAGGTATCGAAAGCGGATATTGAAGACATCAACAAGAAAGAAGTTGAACGACAGAACATTCTACACGAGGTTGTCACAACGGAAGACCTATACATGGATCAGCTTAACGTCCTTAGAATACTATACAGAGATGAGCTAGGCAAATGGCAGCCGCCAATCATTACGCCGAAGAGGAAAGAAAGTTTTCTTCGTGATGTATTTGGAAAGGTCGATACGGTCAAGCAGGTCAATGAGGACTACTTACTTGCGCAACTTAAGTACCGCCAACAGGAGCAAGGCCCTTGGATAGTAGGCTTTAGTGACATTTTCCGGGAGTGGATTCGGAAGGCTAAAAGTGCTTACGTTGAATATGCCACCAGCTTTCCGAACGCGACCTTTCTAATCCGTCAAGAGGCTGAGCGCAACATCCTCTTCCGGCAGTTCCTCGATCAAATGAGAGAAAATGAGCGCTCGAAGCGATTGGGCTGGGATACTTATCTGAAAGCTCCGATCACAAGGCTTCAACGCTATGGTCTACTCCTCTCAGCTGTGCAAAAGAATATGCTTCATGACTCCGATGAAAAAAGTAACCTACAGACAGCGATCGATGAGATCAAGGCGGTAACGATGGAGTGTGATGCCCGCGTTGCCGATATGGCGAAGAATGTCGACTTGTCGGAACTCCAAAATAAGCTAGTCTTGAGACCAGGCATGGAGAAAGTTCACTTGAATCTAACGCATCTAGGAAGGGAGATCATGTTCAAGGGAGATTTACAGCGGTCGGGCAACAATAAGTTTACATGGCTGGAGACTCATGCTATACTATTCGATCACTACCTGGTACTGGCTAAGACGGTATCTCAAAGAGATGCCGCTGGTGGTCTGAAATACCAGAAATATGATGTCTCGAAGCTGCCTATCCCGATGGACCTGCTTGTTCTTGAGAGCGTCAACGATGATCCAGTAGTAAAGTCTTCTGTAAGGGGAATTGGACCTGTTACGACGGTCACTCGACCTTCACTTGCCAACCAAAATGGCTCAAGCGCCAGTACTCTCACGCATACTGCCACTTCTAATACCCTTGCTACCGTCAACACTAACGGCTCAGGTAAGACTCTCGTTGCCACCACTATACTTGATGGTCCGAAAGATGAAAAGGTCATGTTTCCTTTCCGAATAAAACATCTTGGAAAATCCGACGTTTACACGCTGTATGCACCGACTGCGCAGAATAGGCAGGATTGGTGTGAAAAGATTGTTGAGGCAAAGACTAAGCATGCGGCTTCTCTGTTCGAGCAAAACGCGGAGCCGTTTCGCTTGAGGGTTGTGGCGGACACGGCGTTCGCCTACGATGCGATGTCTGGAGGGCCAAAGAGTATAGTCATCAGTGGGACTCCGCTCGATCGTGCCATCCGAGAAGTCGAGTGTAAATTTGATGGGCAGACGAGGCCGGGACCAGTATGCAGGGCTCAAGTAAATTGTGCTACCGCTTTTAATCAGCCATACGGCAACCCTATGCTCGCAGTCGGAACAGATTACGGCGTATATATATCTAACTATAGCAACCCTCGAGGTTGGACACGGGTAAGTCTTTTCCCATCCATTAATTTTCTCAAGTATCAAGACTAAACCGCATTTCCCCAGGCAATCTCTACGTCCCGCGTAACTCAAATCGCCGTCCTCGAAGAATTCTCCCTCTTCGTCATCCTCGCCGACAAATCCCTCGTAGCTTACCACCTGGACTCTGTCTGCCCTGTCTCCGGCACCGCCCCGGCTCCCCACACCAACTCCGAATCTTCCTCCCGCCGCGCGCCGCAGAAACTCTCCGGCGCGCGTGATGTCGGTTTCTTCGCCACCGGCCGCATGAAAGACCGCACCCTCGTCTTTTACAAAAAGCGCGAGGGCATTTCCTCGACCTTCAAGGTGCTGGAGCCCGTGTATCAGAAATCTTCGGGGACGTCAAGAGGGAGATTCGGCATCAGAAAAGGCACGACAGAGTTCTTCCGCGATTTCGACGACTTTTACATCCCGTGCGAAAGCTACGCCATCAACCTCTTCCACTCCAGCCTCGCCATCGCCACGGCCCGCGGCATCGAAGTTATGACCTTGGACAAAAAAGTCCCCTTCAGCATCCCCGACCTCAAACCCCCGGACTGCGCCTCCATCGCCCAGCGCATCCGCGACCAGAGACCCCTGGGCATGTTCCGCCTCTCGGAGTCGGAGTTCCTGCTCGTCTTTGAGGAGGTCGGTATCTACGTTAACAAGCACGGCGATGTCAGCAGAGCGGTGGTCATGGAGTTTGTCGGCCGCGCGCGGCAGGCCGTGTTGTACGGGGGCATGTATCTTGTGCTTGTGGATCACGGGGGCGGGTTTGTGGAGGTGCGGAATGCGGTTAATGGACGCTTGAGGCAGGTCGTTAGCGGCAGGGATGTGAGGCTGTTGGACGAGGGCGTGGGTGGGGGCGGGACGGTGAAGATTTGTATGCAGCATCCGGAGTGGGAGCGTGGGCAGGTGGTTGTCGAGATGATTGTCAATGAAGGCTTGAAGGAGTGAGGGCTGGGTTGCTCGAGGGGATTGGGAGAAAGGGATATAATATAGGAGGAAAGACATATGGGTGGATTCTTTTGTTGCTATAATCGGCGTGCGATTCGCCGCGATGAATCGATGAGCCATGGTTTGGTCTACCCATCCGGCGTTGGGGCGTCACCGGATTACATAGTCGTCCCTGGATCTTGGCTTGGTGTTCCCAATGTTTGAGGGTTTTTGGAGGCAGGAGTTTAGGAGCTTCTTCCGACTACAGTATCTGGGGGAAAAATTCGTTGGGCCTTGAGGCAACGGATCAATATCTGGCTATATAATACGGCCGTTTTCCGAAGGGAAAGGTCTCTCTCTCTCTCTGTAAATTCGAAATATAATTGGAGTATTGGAGTCTTTTTTTCCCTACCCCCCCACCCTTTTTTTTTCAAGTATCCCTTTTCTAGATTGCCTGTATGACGTATGTTCTTCAATGGTTCTGCGTTTAGGAGAGCTAGGTAGTTCGAGCGATTGGTTTTAGACTACAGGTCTATTCGTCATGTAACTTGCATGGGGATAATAGAACGATGTTCCTGGTTGGTTTCGCAGATATGTAGTGATTTATGGCTGGAAAGCTACAAGGGATTACTGAAGCGTCTGGAAGAACGGCTATTCGCTCGGTGATATTCTTATTTCTCCTTGTGCTTATCTCTTGACAGTGGATACGACTTCGCTCTTGATCGTGAACGAAATACGGAGGCTTGGTGAGATAGGCATACTAGGAAGAGCAGTTACTAAGCATGCTTGTGTAGGATCTCGAGGGGATCTGCTTGTTCCTAAGACGACAAACGGGCAGCCGAACGGTTGTTTTCCTGGTGCAAGGTCGCCGATGCTTGCCATGGCATAATAATGGTTCTTGCTCCGGACGCTTGGAAAGGTCTTTTGGCGTCTCCGCTGGATTTCTCGAAGTGGGATCCTCGCTAAATTAAGGCTCCTCCCGTTGCGCGGGAAGAGCCAATGCCAAGCCTTCTCACGGAATGTCAAACTGCAAGGCAGCGGAACCCCCGGGGGACCCTCCGGGGGGTGAGGTGGTCAGTAAGGCGAGCAAGGCTTATTTCACTGAATTTGAAGCAAGTGTTTTGGGAAACAGATTTGTTTTGGGGATTCGACTTCCCAGTCAGTATGGACACATGCCTCCTTCATTAAAGCGATGTCGAGAGATGTCCGATTGGTGCTTCAGAGATTTCTGAGTCTTGAACTCTTTCCCTTCCATATTCAGTCCCTGATCTGGTCAGCCTACCGATGCTGTGCGTTGGCTGCAGATCGGCAGGTTTGGAGAATCCTTTACGGACTCCTTTTTGGGGCTTGGGGCGGAAGGAACTCACACACTGACAGCGAGAAGTGACGACACCGGAGAAGATCCTTTTGCAGGAGACGCAGAGCGTGAAGTTGTATGGCCCCCATCCAACGTGGTTCTGCCTTTCACCGAGTGAAAAGACCTTGCAGCCCCCAGGTTGATGACAGAGGCTCAGCCTTCTGTTGTAGGCATAGCGGTAACACGTGGGGCCTTCTGTACCTAAATGAAAGAATGAGCCATGCTTTGCTGCCATCGTACGGTACACAGCGCCAGCTCTCGCAAGCGTGGCTGTCAAACATCAGGAAAGAGTCCTGTTAGCACGATCAGTTCCGTCAAATCGCTCTTGCCGTGAACGAGACGTGAAGTTCTCTATGTTTCCGGATTTAGGTTGATGCGGTGCTGCAAGATCGCAATTTCCCTCGCTCCTGTTGCTCTATGCCCCTTGGGCCACACTGTTTGAAACAAGTCGTTACACAAATCCTTTGCCAGCTGTAGTAATCGCATATTGCGCCCCGTGTTTGGCTCGTTGGAACTCTCGTTGGAACTCCCCATGATCGAGGCTATGAATGGGGTTGACAGCAAGAAACAGAAGCTTTGCGTTCCAGCCCAGATTCGCCCTGTAGGAGAATAATCCAAGTCAGCATCGCCAATGATTCGCCACGGCTTTACTAGCGTCCTTCCTAAAGTACCAGCCAGTGCACGCAGCACGCCCATCGTTCTGGCACTCATCTCGAACCCGACCTTTGGAAACCAAACATTAACACTCCGCTCCTATTGGCGTCATTGATACTTCCAAACTACAAGGTAGTCTTTGCCAAGGCGTGTGCATCGTGGTTTCCTCAGCAATCTATTGAACCACGGTCACGACTTCGCAAACCCCCACGGGGGTGAATGAGCGCTTCATACTCAGCACTAGCTATTTGCTCGTAACATTGATTACGGTAGACATCAGCTTCTCTATAGACATTTCAAGTCGTTCACTGCTTTTCGATAGAGTGTATTCACAACATCGACTTTCCAAGGACTACCCTGGCATCGCACTGTCCTCGGGCACATTCTAGGCTCTTGACGAATTGCCGAACAGCAACTCGCAGTCCATTCCCTTGCTAGAAGAGTTATTCTTGGAGTGGAACATAGGTGGGAATACTTGAGAAAGGGGTATCAGAACCCGCCAATATAAACGTTCCTCATCGTGGAATCTCCTCCTAAAACACAGGTGGCCGCTCCACTGGCCGCCGCAGAGGAAGCAGGCTTCGATGGGCATCAGCTTCTACGTACACATGAAGGTGGCCCCCCACCGATGACAAGGGGGAGAACCTCCAAGATGTCGAAGGCGGAACAGTGTAGCAAACTTACGGTCCAGATGCCCTCAGTTCCTCGACCGGGCTTGGTCAATCAGCACTCAAATTCCTTGCCATCGACGCCTTACCGACAGAGCAGAAAGCTCCCCTTTGACTCTCGTTCGCCGTCTCCCGAGAAAGCACACGTTGACGGCTCTCCAAGGTCTGCGAAGTCTGAGTCGGATAGCGGTCTTCGGTCGCGAGCCATAGGATCCTTGGTAGTCGGGTGCAAATATGAGACGGGAATGGCGTTTTCGCGAAGGCGTATACCATATTCTGTTGGTGGCGATCTGCTGGAGAGACCGAAAAGCATACCGAAGAAATTCCTGAACCCTATGGAAGAGAACAAGCTGAGTGGGGACATGAGAGAGCTTTACGACCGAATACTGCCGTCTACCGAAAGCGAAATTAGAAGGGCGAAATTCGTGAAAAAGTTGGAAAAGATCTTGAACGAGCGGTGGCCTCGGGATGAAATCAAGGTCCACGTTTTTGGCTCTTCTGGGAACATGCTCTGTACTAGCGATTCGGATGGTTAGTACGATAGGAGATCCGCAGAGAACATCAACAGGCTGACAGCTGTAGTGGATATATGTATAACCACTCGCATGAAAAAGCTTGAACGAGTATGTGTGTTGGCTGAAGCACTTGCAGAGCGTAGGTGCTCCTATCGCGCCAATAGCACACTGCAACTGACCGTGACATAGATGGGATGGAACGAGTCGTGTGTGTTTCTCATGCAAAGGTTCCGATTGTTAAAGTTTGGGATCCAGAGTTAGAGATAGCCTGTGATATGAACGTCAACAACACCTTAGCATTGGAGAACACACGGATGATCAAGACATACGTAGAAATTGACGAGCGTGTGCGGCCTCTGGCCATGATAATCAAGCATTGGACAAAGCGACGAATTTTAAACGATGCTGGTAGGTTTGGAGATCTTAATGCTATGAGGCGATTCGGGTGCTGAAACTTCATTCTAGCACTTGGTGGTACATTAAGCTCGTACACCTGGATTTGCATGATTTTGAATTTCCTTCAAACCCGGTCCCCGCCAGTCTTGCCCTGCCTCCACAGAAGACCGCATCAGCGCCTTATTGGAAAGGATGGGACACCATCGTCGTTCGCCGATGATCTCATCACCCTTCGTGGCTGGGGCCACAAGAACAAAGAGACACTAGGAGACCTTCTGTTTCATTTCTTCCGAAAGTATGCCTACGAGATTGACTATGAGCGGAACGTCGTGTCAGTACGAGAAGGCCAACTCATCTCTAAACAGGTTAAAGGTTGGCATTTGATGCAAAACAATCGTTTATGCGTTGAAGAACCTTTCAACACCGAGAGAAACCTGGGAAATACGGCCGACGACATTTCTTTCAGAGGCGTGCACATGGAGCTAAGGCGTGCTTTCGAATTAATCTCCAATGCGAAAATTGAAGGATGTGTCGAGCAGTATGCATTTCCAGAAATCGAGGAGAGGATATGGGAAAAGCCGCCACCAAAACCGGCGCCTGTTTTGACTCGGTCTCGGAGCCAATCACAGAGTGGACGGGGTGGTAGAGGTGGGATCACAAACCGAGGAGGTAGACATACGCAACCTCAACATCGTGCAAGGGAACAAGGGCGACGGGCCTCGAGTGTTGCTGCACCCAGCAGATATGTTGGTCCTCAGCTTAGTGTGTCTGGTACTGTCGGTCGAGACCATCCATTACGAGCTTATTACGAGCAGCTCCAACTCCATGACCAGCTCTTCAATGAGTACCAGATTTTGCAAGCTCAAGAACATGAATTACGGTTACTGCAGGCGCAAGCTCAATTGCACGCTCAAGCACAGGCTCAGAGCACACAGCCTGCGGCGTCTATATCACACCAGACAACGAGAGAGAACATGAATCGTCCGGCAATGGTTAGCCAGGCGCCTTTGACGGCCCCTCTCCGGAGCGGAAACTTTTACCCTTTTGCCTATCCTTCTGTTCCTGGAACACCATACCCAGGCGTGCACACCAATCCGTCTTCTCCCTCTATGAAGCCTGCCCAGCCGGAATTGAGACGCAGTGTTCAGAGGTCATCTGCGGGAAGCAATCCTTCCAACGCAAACCTAAGATCTCATTCTCAGCCCGCTCGGCCTCTTCCATTCGGCGGCTTAGCTTTGCAAAACCTACAACCGTTTCCTCTCAGTGGCAATGCAATTCAGCAATACCAACAGCTTTATCAGCAACCACTTTATAACCCAGTGGAGCTAGGGCAAACCCGGCAGAGGCATCATGATTATTCACATCATCGATCACCAATGTTAGATTCGCAGCTTGAGGAAACTCTACCGAAAGAGTACGTTGGTTATTATGTCCATGACTCTCCACATTCTCGGCTTTATCGCGATGACCCAGCTATAGCACGAATGCCAGGGTACATTGATCTGTCATATCGCTATAAGACCTTGCCGCCGGGTTTCAGTAGATTAAGGCGCAACTCCCGCTCTCCTTCGCCCTCCCCTCCAATACCCTTCCGAGACAGATCTCATAGTGTCCGGTCGGCAGCTTCTGCCCCATCCGGCCCTGTCCAACAAGAGAGAGCCCAAGCACCCGCTCCTGCGACTCGGAGTTCTGGACCTATTATAGTAAACGGGTCTGATGGATGGGGTACGAACGAATATTCAGCGCCGGCCGAGTCTTCATCTCTGGCTACGACTATAAGCGAGGCAACAGCAGGCTCGGATGACCATGCATATGACACTCCGGCTAGCTTTGCGGACATGCCTTATACATCTGAGAATTCTTCGCATGCGCACCCTATGCCACACAAGCACCATGTCATGGACAGTAGACGAAACGCAGATATGGAGTCCTTGATCCGGTTTAGTAAATCCCACACCATCGATGTTCCAAAAGAGCAAGACCACAATACGTATCTGGAGACGCAGAGCCAACCTACCAATGGGTTAGGTATTCAGTATGAGGACACTCTAGCCAAGCAGCAGAGTTCCAGCTTGGAAAAAGTGGCTACACAGGAGAACGTTCGTCAATCAGGTTCAGCGCGCAAGCCGGACAATATGGCAGACAACGTTAAGTTCCAGCACGAGAAGCCTCTGCAGTCTGTTCCGTTACTCTCTCCAGTTCGGGAGGTCAGAACGCCATCGCCTACAGCAAGCAGGCGGCCGAATGGTGTTTCTTCCGGGCTATACACGGGCCGATTTACCGGCCCTCTGAAGCTGCATATTCCTCCTTTCTCGAAAGGAACAAGTGGAAAACAGAAGCAGGGAGACGCTTTGGCACTAAAACCCAACGGCATCTCCTCTGATGCGGTAGAGAGCCCTAAAACTGCCACACAACAACAGAGCAACGGATGGCAGCAACCGACCAAGAAAGGAAAGAGACACAAGTCGAAGAATAGCATGTCACAGCTAACCAATGGCGAACCGCTACCTGCCAATGAAGCTGAAAGGAAAGGGGGGTGAATCTCAGACCAGGAATATTGCTCCACCCAGCGCATGAGGACAGTCTTGCCACTCCACCTGCCGGCTATGTACACTATCGCTCTTCGGCCTCTGCAACATATATAACCTTTCGGGATTTTGCAGGTTCTTGGATTACCGGTGTTGACCCATCGAGACGCAAAAGGCTTGCGTCGAACCCTGCAAATCCCCCCTATCCCTTCCCGTTGTCTCGAATTGTGAGGCGTGAGTTAGCCGTGTGATTCTGGGGGAAACTTATGAGTGGCCTGGCGACTTCCAAATGGCGCCATTTTCAGTTGGATGAGTCACCCATGTAGCGTCTTTTACATGTTTCAGCGGTTCCTTGGAGTTACCAAGCAAAAGGTGATGCAAAAAGTGGGTCATTGCAGCGACTGGGAAGGAGGCGTTTTGTCGATAATTGTACTTGCATATGGGTGGTCTTCCCGGTTACTGTTGCACTGCCATAGATGGGGATGATTACGGGCGAGATGAATGAACATCGTTTACATATTATCTTTTTGGTTTACGGACCGTATCATGAGAGTAGCTAATGGGCTCGATAGAGAATGACTTGGAGTATCCACCAGCCGAGCAGAGGCCTCGCAATGGTTGAGCCACTTCCTAAAACTGGTATAGAACATTCGGGAAAAGACTTTAGGCCTGACAGTGAGTCCGTTTTGAGGAGGGTGGTGTGAGTTTATCCCGAGGAACTTCGTTTGAGCGATTTGCAGACCGTGAGGTTCAAGGGTGAGGATTTGGCTCATGACTGTTTACAGGAATCCAACTGGTCCTTTTTGGGTTTCCCACGGCCCAAGATCGGTACTTTCTCTGCAACCCGGTCTGTACGACAGGCCGAAATCACGAATCATCCATTGCTAATCTCTACATGCATTTCGTGAATCGCTTCCTAAACACTTACATCAGGCTCGAGTGTTTCGAAAGTGTCGTTTCGGAAGGGTGTTTCGAGGTCTAGGTCCGGGGAACTGTTTGTGTGTTCCCGAATGACTCATGGTGTTTTCAAGATTCTCTACCAAGGTCGATGTATATATAGTGGGACTTCGTATCCACAACGTACCCTGTTCTGCTCTCAATCTTGCTCAGAACTCTTGGCATTCATACTCTCTTGGGCTTTCTTGAAGTTTGAGACCTTTAGAGTCTTCGAGGCCTGGAGGGTCTATATAATAGACAGCGTCCGCACCTCTAATCCCCCATCAATCTCGCCATCGATCCATCTATCCAATCCAGCAGCACCTCGACGTCCCGACATCCAAACCATCTAAAACATCCACCCACCTCTCCACCCAAACACCTCGACTCACAACCAACATGCCTTTTCCCCTCCTCGCCCTCCCCCGCGAACTCCGCGACATGATCTACATCGACGCCTTCCACCCGCCAATCCAGGGCTACATCACGCCCTACACCTCCTCCCTTTCTCCACCCTCCGCCGACGATCTCCTCCCCGTCGCCCTCCTGCGCACCAGCAGGCAGGTAAATGCGGAGGCGAAGGGGGTTTTGGAGAAGTGGAGGCGTGGGGTGGTGGAGAGGAAGAAGAGGGAGTGGGGGTTTGTTGTTAATGGTACGTGCTGTTTGATGGTGGTGTGGGGGGGTGTGGGGTGGGGGCTAATCGGGATGTAGAGATGAGAATGGATGCTTTTGGGGATGGGGATGAGGAGTATGATGATAGGGTGGAGATGGGGGAGAGGTTTGGGAAGGGGTGGGGGATTTTGTGAGGGGTTTGGGGAGTTGGCATATTGGGTGTTTGGGTTTGTTTGGATTGGGTGGATTGGGTGGATTGGGTGGATTTTGGATAGTGGTATAGTCGTTTGAGTGGATGCTGTGGTTACTGTCATCGGTGTCGATATGGGAAGTTTGTACTGTTCTGGACATGCTGCCAAGTGGATACATGACTTTCATAGCGTGTAATATCTCAAAAATACTGATCCCACTCAACAAGTCCAAGAGCACACCCACTCGCAGTCTAGGGTGGGTGCTGTTCCATCGTTTGGCTCAACTCTTTCTTCTGTCTAACTTTGGTTCAATACCTTAACCATTCCTTTCACTACACACTAGTCGTATCCTGTGGCGATAGGTTTTAGGGGGAAAGACGAAATTGGTTTACACTTGAGGTCATGTCAGCGACTGAAGCTATGAACTTCCTTACACAATAATCATATGTATTATATCATGTTGTTGGTGTCGCGACAAAATTAGCTCAAGGGCACTAGAACGACGTCGTGGGTGATATTTCGATTGTTGAGAAATTTAGTTCCACCAAGAGAAGAAAATCACTATTCCAAGAGACCACTACTGCTTGAAGTAAAGATATAGATATTTGCTGCACAGCCACTCCTCCCAAAAGAGGACGCAGGGAATGGAAAGATCGATGAGGATTTATTGGAGTACGGAGTTGAAGGGCGAGGTAGCCGTTAGGAAAGCTATTAAGAACGACATGGTTTTTCCCTTCGATCAGGCATTTGAATTTCTGAAGAAGCATCGACACCTTGAAGAAGAATTGTCTCTTAGCGTATTCTAGGTAGATGTCCTGATTATCGTATATTACTGCTCTGATGAAAGCTGTTTTCGAATTCACGAATCATCTTGGCGGTTATGTAACAACCTTCGACGCCATTGACGCTTTTGCCGCTTAACCGCGTTGATCATCCCGACTTGTCGAAAGAGACTTACAGCAGCATAAATACTGGGAATGAGAGACTTGCTTTGGAGACGTGCTTGTAAAGAGTCTCGTCTTTGACTGCCTGAGAACGTCGGGCTTGTCGTTGCTTCATCTTCCGAATGATCTTTACCAAACCCCGATTTCACTGTGTTGGCTTACCTACTACTGAGGCAAACTGAGTACTTCGAGAAGGTGCTGAGCTTTTGATACTCTCAAGTGGCTTTGCAGATACAATAACTAATCAACGGTTATGCAGAAACGCTAAGATTAGTGTTAGGGTGCTCTCGAAGGTTCGTGTGGTGAGGCGGTGAGGCACATGTAAATTCGCATCGGAACAACTGTTGTCTGAAGTCCACGAGTCTGACTACTCCTAAAACCAATAAGGGATAGTACTACTCGGAGGTACGCAATGATTCATGCCAGAATCAGAAGTGCTGTTATTCTGTCGTACATATACGATAAGAACAACATTATTCCTGTTGTGAACCTTGGTGTAGTGGGATAATGTGGCTACTTGAATACGGCTCCACTACGCTCGGCAGGCCAACGTAACAGAGTAAAATGCCATTAAGTTGGGTTTTCGTAGGGTCAACACCAAGTTGATCCGAGCTTTTTGCTACTTTGGCGTGGGTTCGATTCTGAGGGTGGGCATCTCTATTTTTCTATTTTTTTTTAAATCCAATGTCTGACTCTCCATTATGCCATCAACCCTTTACGCATTTACTGTCTACATACAGCAGGAGAGAAGCCCGAAAATGACCGTCTCATCAAGTGCATACATCTGTGATTAAGGAATTTCCTTACTCAACCTGATCATCTCACTTTCTTCCACCACTACCTATCACTACTTTATCTTGTCTGTCGGCCTTCCTCCCTTCTACCTACCACCTTCGGATTTTGTCGTAGTCTCTTTTGATTTACGACCCCATTATTTCGCCAGCTGAGTCTTATAACCGATGCCTCAATTACTATCATAATTGATCTTAGAAACCAATGTGGTCCGCTCACTTGGACTCGCTTAAGACGAATGATCTCATCTCACGCCTCACACAACTCGTCTCACGCCTTGATCTTACACCTCACCTCACCTCACCTCACATCTCACCTCTTCCACCTCACTTCACCGAATTCCTTTGGTATTCTATTCTACCAGTTTTAGCTTCGATAAGACCTAGCCCAGGGGTTGTTTCAAAATAAGATAGAGTGCAAGCCTTACCTGGTGGTTCTAGGTGAGCCGACCCGCTTTATTTTCCCTTGGATGTCAGCAACTAATTTACCCAAGGACCCCTATAAGCGTAACGGAGTCTCGCATTTGCCCCAATCTGAAAGCGAAGCCTTGGCTACCGCTTTTGACATATCAAGGCTTCTTTCTCCTTCTCAAGAGGCCGCCAATACAGTACCAATAATGGCTCCCCCTGGTCTAGTCGTACGTCCAAGACAACAGAACAGGCGCGGTCGTCAAACGGATGGCGTAAACGGTCTCTGCCTTGCTTGTTGCGAAAATACAGAAATTGCGGATCTAGTCATCGTCCACAAAGACAAAGATCTGTACGGACGTGATCATGCTTACTGCAAGGAATGTGTGGTGCTGCTTTTCGAGCTGGCGCTGAAGAATGAATCTGTGTTTCCCCCCAAGTGTTGTCCCCAGTCCAAGCTTGCACTCGACAAGGCGAAAATATTTCTCACACAGGAGATTATCGATGGATACCGTGCGAAAACTGAGGAATACGCGTCGGGAAAGAGGGTGTACTGCAGCGTACCCACTTGTTCAACTTTCATTCCGCGCGATAATCAACAAGATGGCACTGGAGTTTGCCCTATTTGCCTAACGCTGGTGTGTGTTTCATGCGGCCAAACGAGCCATGAGGGACGGTGCCAAGTTGAAGAAGGATTCGCGCTGCTGCTGGAGGAGGCGTGTCAGACGGGTTGGCAAACCTGCAAAGCTTGCTTCCGTATGATTGAACGGAGTGCTGGTTGCAACAAGATCAGGTATAACAGTTGGCCCTAAATTAGGCCTCCATGCTGACATTCCTTTTAGCTGCATGTGCGGTTCAAAGTTCTGCTACATTTGTGGCAGGCAATGGCGAGAATGTGGTTGTGGAACTTGGGATGAAAAGCTGCTCCTCGAACGCGCAAATACGCTAATCTGTAGCGGCATGCATAAATATATCCAACCCACAGCACCGCCTCCAGAGCATCTCAAGGCTGTTCGCATTTTCCTTCAGGAGCAGCCCATATGCGATGACGAACATCATGAATGGACACGCATCGAAGAAAAATCTACCTGTGAATTATGCGCCTATCCTGCCCCGAGTTTCTACTTCTTCTGTATCAACTGCGGGATGATTATGTGCAGGTGGTGCTCACATGGGATGAAGCTTGTCAGTCTGCATAAGAGGGCTCTGTGGCTTGAAGCGCAAAAAATGAAGAAGAAAGGATTGACACGTGCGACAGGCCCCGAACGATTCCGTGGTGCCAGTCGCTGGGCTCACGCTACTGAAATGGAGTACAAGACTTTCACTACAGCATTCAGGTCGAGGACGGACAGATAGTCATAGCCCTTGCGGTAGTACGACTCATCTAGCGGCATACCTTGGCGGTAAAGGAAGAGTCAGTACAGGCAAGACCTCAGGCTCTATGGTTGCCATAGCTGGCCACAAACTACGTAATCGACGCATGTATCTTCCGTCGGATCTAAATACTCTCACTGGAGCTGAAAGCTTATGCTGTATACGGAGGCTCTTGCTGGATATATCTGCTTTTGCTTGAACATTTCAAAGGAGGAACATTTTACAAATAATCAGCTATACTTTCCCCACAAGCTACAACCTAGCAATCATACCTAGCGAGCTCCAGCGATCTTTCCCAACTCAATCTGGCCACGAAGGCTCCTGCTTGAATCTTTATTCGCAGTAGCAACTTCCAGATAGCTAGCTATACGTTCTACAGTACTCGAGCATCAGCCTAGAAACCATACCTCTGAACCTCAACCAAAACCACCCCCCCCCCCCCCCCCCCACTCCCACCGCCATTACTCTGCGCAACCCTCCCCCCCGACACAAACTCATCTCCAACACACCCACCCATACCTCCAATCAACCCTCAACCTCCAACCCCACCCCCACCCCTTTCCCCACCCACTACCCTTTCCCTAACCCCCCCCTCCCAAAGACCCATCACACAAACTCACACCGACTCCTCGCAGCTGCTAAATCTTCTCAAGACCCAAACGCCCCCACCCCCCCCTCCCTACATCTAGTAGATACAGTAGCTTCTCTGTTCCCAACACTAGTGCGGTTCGAGCACCTTTATCGTATTAATTTGAGGGTGGGGGGGGGAGGTGTCGTCGGTTTCTGATGATCGGTAGCTGGCGGGTTTTTTGACTTGTGCCTTTATCTCGGGACATATTCTTAGTGTATAACCGATCTCGTTGCATCTTTGTTTGGAATTTTTGAAAGAGAGATTGGTTTAGAGTGTTGTATACTAGCATCATCAATACTGATTTCACAAGATGCAACGAGATTGATTTTTTTTGAAGTGATTTAGAAGGATTTTTGAAAGAGGGAAAACCCCGCTCGCCAATTTTTTTTTATCTGGATTTTTAGATAAAGAATCTGCGGTGGACAACGCCGTCCTGGTGGGCCATCTTGCCGCGGCTCTCCATTTCTCATTAACGTCAATATTTCCCCTGAGTAGTAGCTGCGCTAGGTTTTCGAGACCGAGATATGATACTATCATTAACTGGGTAAAGGTAATGCCATCTCTTAACAGATAACCCACAACGTGTTTATGCTCGTACGCGAAGAACCATGTCATAAACTTCCACGACCGAGGGTCGCAAACTTGCAATGCTGAGATCAACACCTGCGTTTCATCCGTTGTGTTAGCTGTCTCGAAATGGGAAACCCAGTATGCCGCTGAGAATTCCAGAAAGTCATGTAGATAGGCGTAATGATCAAATCTGATGGCATTAGGATGAGCGGAGAACCACGAAGCAAGGCTTGATGATTTCGAGCCCTTGAACACTGATTTCCACATTTTCGCACGATTCCGAATCTGTTTCATTTGGCACTTCGATGCCGATCTCTCCACTTATGGTGGCCTCGATTGCTTTTGCTTCAGCTTCTAATGCTTTTGTTTAAGCATGTGTTGGTTTTTTTTGAGCGTCCAATGCTTCGCGAATTAGTGCCCAGTGATACGTTGCCTCACTGTCGTGTACCTCATTATCTGGTGCTCCGTCATTCCCTACTACATCGTGTTTTACGCTAGATCCTAATATAAAAGGCTCACTCTCGAATACGTCGAAAATGAGATACGAGATACAGATCTTGGCGAGTATCAAGTTGGAGTCGGCCGGCTGCAGCGAATGCTTCCAATATTCAAGGCTTCTGGTAGACTCGCCCACCAATGTAACCATAGCTTCCTCGCGGATGAGAAATTCTTTGGCTGTTTGATGGATGAGGAAGATCCTTGAATCAATCACACCGACAAAATGGCCACACAGGTTTCGTACAGTGGTCCGAAACGATTCTTCGGATTCGAGGTCGAGGTCTTCATACGATCTACTGTCTTCTTTAACTGCTAATGCCACGTTCATTCCTCGCAGACTTAGTGGACGGCGAGCTGCAATTATTATATGAAGACATTCATTTGCCCGTAGACGATGTGTGCTTCCGTCTTAGATTGCTGTATAAGCCATCTCAACGGTTTCAGGTAATCTATCAATGATCCCCAGAAGTCTCTTTTCGGTGACTTGCAGTTGTTCAGTAATAACATCAAAGACAAGTTTAAGCCATAGATACGTGCGGTGGGTCACGCTTAGCAGTTTTATCTCAAGCGTCATTCGGACAGGGATGGTAAGGTTTAGTCACTTGCCAATCTCTTGAACCTTGGCTTTTATGACTTTTTCGATTTCCTGACTGATTGACTCTGTTTCCTCTTCCCCTGCAAGACGGACAGTGGGAACGGCGCTAGTTAGCGGTTGAAAGCGTCTTTTCATGTCAACGTACGGCCGGCTGGTGACTAGAAACTTGAGTCTTGCTTATTCGGCTCATGTTTGCGCGGGTTATCGAAGAACCCACGCAAGCGCTCGGTGAGCTCGTGTCTTCTTGGCCATTCACATTCATCGAGAGCGTCCAAGATACAGATAACTTCACCAGCCTGAGAATCTGCAGCAGCCCTCACCAATATTCTTCATAGTAAGTCGAAATGTTTGCATATACTGTTTCCATTCTGCTTGAATTCAGGTAGGGCATGCCTGAGGAGCATCGGTTTTGCTGAGAAAAGTTGATGCAGTAACGCGCAGAGAGCATTCACTATATTCCTCTGATCTGGATTGTCCTTGAAGAAGTAACAGCTAGTACGAAAGGTCGTACAACTTAGCTCGTGATCTACTAGCGATTTAGACAATACGGACTTTCCGCAGCCCGGATCTGCGGATACCCATAACAGACTCTAGCCTTCGCTCTCAAGCCATTGTTTGAAACTAGGATGTCCTAAAAACCATTCACAGGTCTCATTCATTCGGTCCGAATTCCTGCTTTTGTGTCTTTCATATTCTGATGTGCGAAGTGTCTGATGACACTTACGTTCTTCATCAATTTGACGCCATTCTTGATGTCCAGACAGTACATTCCTGTTTGTTTCATCTTGCTCACGGGATATACGGAGTAGCTCTTTCATCATCGCGTCTTGTTCTGCTAGAAAAATCTCTAAGTGTCTTCTTCCGTGTCGTTGGTCCTTGGCGTCGATAATCGGCATGAGCTTCGCACAACTTATGTCTGAGGTCTTGATACTCTCCATAATGCCGTTTCAGAGATCGACTTCGACGATATTTCTAGCTATCCAAATCGCTGTGTTTCGGTTGAACTGGCAAGCAGCTCTGGCCTCATATTCAAGCACCCACTTGTACAGCTGGACGAGCTCCGGCTTCAAGATCTTGGGTATCAAGGATGTCTTGGTCTCGAAAATAAATCCTCCCGATCTCAGCGTAGCGACGTACAATCTGTGACACAAATTCGAGCCCATCGATTGCGGTAGAATGCTGTTTATTGTCGTTTACTATCAGCTATAGCCAAGCATATTAGTTTGAATGGTCATGTATGGCTCGCAGGAGTCTGTCGCCAATTCTGAATTATGGTGGACTGAGTCTGAATTCAGAGCTACTTCATCCTACCGGCTCTTTTACAAGGGCTCAGGCTCATCGACTCGAGTTCTCAGACGTGATTCGTATCGTCGGTTTAGGTTGATATGACTGAGCCATTTTGCAGATGTGTTAGGCTTTTCGGATGTAGAATTCTCTGAGCATGTTAAGCTAGCATAAGACTTTCCTGAGGCGCCGGCAAGGCTTCCTGGGACCCAGGATTCTTCTCTTTACTGTTAAAAAGGTCCTCGTCATCTTCAGGCGTGCCATCTCTGCATGCCCATGCATCGACGAATCTCATGGTCTCTCTGTTCCACAGCTTGTTCATGAGCAACAGCCGAATTGGAACCAAGGCGATGATGATGACCGGAAATGCCGGAGCTCCTTTAGTCAGCGTAACGATGAAGATGACGACAGTTACTATAATTTGGACCAGCGTGTAGATATGGACGCCTAGATAGGATTTTACGGCTTTGGGTAATTTGGGGAGTTCGGATGGGGGGGTAAGGAGGTAGAACGTTCGGTAGAGGATGGGACTTGTGATTCTATCAGTAGGCGTATGTCTAGAAGTGAAAACGGGTTCTTACTTTACGGAAAGACTTTGCTCCCCCATGAATAGGAAAAGTCCGGCTAAAACGCTCGTTGGCGTTAAGCCTAGGACGACTTGGAATGGTGGACTGATGAAGACGAAAATTGCTCCAGCGTGTAGGAAGGCACTCCATCGCTGCTCATAGACGCGTTTGACTTCTCTGATTTCGAACTTTTCTTCGCCATCCTCTAACAATCGAACTTCTTCTTTTTCGGTATGCAGTAAGCTCTCCGAATGTAGCGGCGCTTGAGGTAGGAGTCCATTTGCTGGTGGGATGCCTAGCATGCCACAGATAGCGGTAGTGGTACCAAGGAGTACGATGTCCCAAGCAAAGCCGCCAGGCTTTTTTGTACCATATCGATCAATAGTGCAGATAATACTGCTAACCTCGTGATCGAAGAAAAACAGAATAGTGATAATAAGCCCGGGAACAATAGCTGCGAATACCCAGCCGATTGGTAAATGCCAAAACTGCACAAAGAATACAGAACGATCGGGACTTGACGGTTTGAAATGGGTGCTGACTGGCAACACTGATTTATCTAACGCAGCTAATTCTCCGACGTGCGGCATGCCAATGAAGATGATAATACTAATTGCCGCCGCATATTCTGCGAGTCCCATACGAAGATAGCGGTGGAATAGCGGCTTCCAGCTTTCGGCGGTGGAGAGAAATATAGCAACGAGCATGGTCCCAATCGCTCCAATAATGGCGTACAGAAAAGCCGCAAAAGACAGGTCACTGTGTGCTCGCTGGAGCTCCTGCACGGCTTTGTGGAAATAGATGATGCTATTAAGTAGGGAGAATATTTCGGTTGAGAAAGTTGTGACGTAGCGCATGGTCCAATCGTGAGCGTTGATTATAGCAAGGATATAATGCATCCATCCAGCATGGATTAGGGACCAAGCCATGAAAGGCAGGAAAGGTACCTAGTTCACAGAATCAGAGAAGTAAGATAAGGACACATCAGACCACTATCAACCTACATTAAAAGATCCAGTGCATAGAGAATATATGTTCTCAGCCAGTACGGAGAAAGGGCCGGTGACACCAAGAATGGTAAGGGGCTGAATGGAGAATCTATAAATGTAGTGAGCTTACAACAGCCAAGTAATACAGGGGAACCAGTTATACAACTTGCAGAAAGAAATATGGGTAAAGTACAAGGTAATCAGCTTGACTCTGGATACAATTGATGCGCGTCCCACGAAAAGAGGAAGGATGTTACGTGGATGCGATGACATGATACCTCGGAGACCAACGAGAACTTGATATACATATTAGGCATTCGGCAAAGTATTTTTTTGAAAGCATATCTAAGACTCAATAAATGAAAGCAGCCAACAATACTAAGCCCTGAAAGAATGATAAAGGGGAAAACCTACAGCGCAAAAATCACACCACACAATCCCGTACTGAAGACAACTTCGATCGTCCCCCATTGCTTCCCCGTCAGCACATAGAGATCACTCGCAAAGGTGATCCCCGGTAATAAATTGGTGAAGAACACATAGACAGCACTTGCAAAGACCAGCTGATTGAAGACTTTCCAATCGGAGATGTAACGATGCGAAAGGTTTGTGATGTCTTGACGGAGAAGGCGAAAAGGACGTAGAGCGTATGACAGTTTCATCTTCGGGGCGGTCTGGCAGATAGCTGATAGCGGTGAAATTATAGGGATCTTTGTTAGCTGGAACAAGCTCTTGGATGCGTCCCAGAGCAAGCAGACAGTGGTGTTGGTCCAAGCAAGAGAAAGACTTTGGGTGCTTCCATGTTTACTGTGTGCTAGCCTGAGGGAGGGGACTTTGGCTCTAAAGTACCTTAGCCAGGTTGTCTTGTCTTATCTACACACCTTACCGTAGTCAGTAGTTTGATACGTTGAAGCTTTACCGTGATAGACTGATAGTCGTCGTCGTCATAACGTTTTTGTTGTCGTTCATTGGCCCGCTTCAGCCGTTGATCCCAAGCATCTTTGTGCCGTTTCAAGCCCTAAGTTAGGTTACTTTAAGGTAGGTTGCTATGTTTGCATGAGACAAGCTAGGGCTTCTCTTGAACCATTGTTCCATAGGTAGGTAGGTAGTCAGTCGTTCCATAACACCTCAAGCCAGATTGAACCCTCATTACGTCTGAAACTTGTTTGTGTTGAGAGACCTACGAATGGACTAGCGTGGTACACTAGCCCAACTGTAGAACATCCATCTCCTGCGAGAACCTCCATTCTCCCCAATCGTGATCCAGAAATGGTCTCAGCTGCACAGACTTATTCAACATGAATCTACATGACAGCGGCCTCAATGGCATCCTTCATTCCCCGCCGGGTGTTTCCGACCCTCAACTCCCTTCCTCGTTCCTACTTCCTAGGCCATCATGCCGCTGGGCTCACCAAGATGAAGACGATGCTTTCATACATAGACCTGGTCATTGAATGTCGCGACTATCGAGTCCCTCTCACCTCGCGGAACCCGTTATTTGAAGCAAACCTAGGCGGGCGGGAGCGGTTGATTGTTTATACGAAGCAAGACCTGGGCAGCGCGGGAAAGCCTCGAGACAGAGTTGTAGGTCAAGGATGTCTAAAAGTACAGAGAAAAAGTGTCTTTATTGAACTATTATGCATGTAGAGAGAAGAACTCATTCGACGCTGGCACATGCCATCCTACGTCCTCTTCTCCGATCACAAAGACCTCTCATCCGTCCGCGGCGTTCTCAACTTCGCCCAAGCCCACGCCATCGCCAAAGACTCTCTGACCGGCTCCCGCATGATGGTAGTCGGCATGCCTAATGTAGGCAAATCCTCGCTCCTCAACGCCTTGCGCAATGTCGGAATGCACAAGCGAAAAGTCGCCTTCACCGGCGCACAACCCGGCGTCACCAGAAAGATCGGCACAACGGTGAAGATCATCGAAGGCACCGAACACGGCGAAGGCGTCTATCTCATCGATACCCCCGGGGTATTCGTGCCCTACGTGCAAAACGCCGAATCCATGCTCAAGCTCGCCCTCTGCGGCAGCGTCAAGGACGCGATTATCGCGCCTACCATCCTAGCAGACTACCTCCTCTTCCACCTGAACCTCTACAACCCCGCCATCTACGCCAAATACTTCCCCCCTACAAACGACATCACGGAATTCCTCAGCGCGCTGGCGATCAAGACCGGGCGGCTGCAGAAAGGGGGAGTGCCGGATCTGGAGGCGGCGGCGCTGTGGATGATTCAGCAGTGGCGGAATGGGTGTTTGGGGCGGTTTGTGCTGGATGAGATTACGCAGGGTGCGTTGGAGGCGGATGTGAGGGGTGTGGAGAGGAGGGGGGGGAGTTTGAGTCAGGCGAGGAGGGCGATGAAGGATATGAGGAAGGAGAAGTCGATGAGTAAACATTTAGATCCTGGTTGAGGGGGTTTGGCATTACGAACATATATATTTCCAATAACTGCGTTCATGGGCAATGATGCTCGTCACGATTTTCAAAGGTACCTTACAGTCGTACCAGGTAAGAACAAAAGTTCATTTGGTACAGCTGCAGCACCTAACATCCGCCAGTACTGACGCCCCATTTTTGCAGGGATGTTGTATATCCACTTCAATCCTCACCACCGCCCTCATCCTCACTCTCCTCATTAACATCCTCCCCATCAGCAATAGCCTTCTCCCTCCTCGTCCTTGCCCTCTCCCTCTTCCTTTCTAAAAGCTTCTTCAACCCCTTCGCCCCATTGAACACCCCTCCAGTCCCAGCCCCACACGCCGCGCAAGACGGATTCTTCCTGTAACCCTGCAGCGCGCAGGCCTCGCAGAAGTAGTGCCCGCACTTGGTAATTATGGGATTCGTATACGGCTTTTTACAGATGATGCATGCAAACGGAATGCCCTCTAACGCCGCATCGTCGTCTTCCGAGTCTGCGCCGCTGGGTTGTTTCTGGGGTTTCTTTTTTCCTTTGGTGCCGATCTCCCAGTCTCGGTCCAGCTCCCAGCCTTGCTTGTAGTCCTCACGCGCGTGCAGGAATTTGCAACTGTCGCCGAAGCCGCAGAAGCCGGTTTGTTTGTAGTCTTTGCAGACGTCGGGCGCGAAGTCGGTGACTGTGATTGTTCGAATGTTTGTAGGCGCTTTGACGGGCCCTACTGTTTTGGAGGGGGCATTTGGGTTCTTCTGGATGAAGGACTGGTAGTTCGATGTGCCCTTGTACGTCCCGTCATGTTCAGTCTCTCCCACCGCAGCCGGCAGTGCGCGCGTGGTTCCTAGTAGATCTTTTGCTGCGAACCGGTCTTTACTGCCTTCATCAAACCAATTTGACTGCTTAGTCGCGTCATTGGTGGACTGGATCTGCGAGGATCGGTCGGCAGCGAATTTAGTAGCTTCGAGGTCGTTAGTCGTGTGTTTGATGGCAGTGTTGGAGATGGCAGTGACCCCCGTAGTCTTTCGGCGGCGTTTGATTTGGCGGTCTTGGTCATCTTCTGAAGAGGAGTAGGAGGAGGAATCTAAGGCGGCGGGTGGGGGGGTTGCGGGGCGTTTGCGGAGGTTGGATTTTTTGGGAGCGCGCTTTTTGAAGAGGGGTTGGGCATCCTCGACTGGTGATGCTGAAGCTGTGAGTGTGTCCATGGCGATCAGGGGGAAGGACTGTTGGTTAGCTAGTTGGGTGCACAGTTACAACAGGTAAAAAGTTGATATATGATCGGCGTCGAGATGAATAAGCAATCTCAGGGTTCTGACAGGGGTCTGACACCCCTGAACGCCTTCGACATCCGCCAAGCAACTGCAACTGCCAACTTATCTTGCGTAATCCGTATGGAGATATTCCGTAAACACTCACGCATTGTCTTTCAATTCACTCGAAGCGGCCTATAACCCTACATACGACATCTAATTAATCAAATCTTGAGATATCATAATTGTGCTTTGTTGACAGACTGCTGCAAATTACAACAAAACTACCGACACGCGTTAGCAACCCCGCGCGTCCGGAGACGAAACCCGAGCGGACATTTATCTGGTCAACATTCCTGTCGTCGCCAGTCGCAACAACTTGTTTGGTAACTTGTGAAGTTCTGTCAACAGTTTCCTGGTACCCCTAGGTTGTGATGGTTCGAAATATCTAGGTTAAGAATTACCGAATCGTGCAGAATCTAACCTGGCTATCACTGGTCACCACTGGCAAGATGTCCACATTCCTTGCAAGCCAGCCAACTCATGTCACAGGGGTGGAGGGTATGAATGGTGTCAACGGCCAACATGGAGACGATCCTTTTACAAGCACGCCTCAGGCCCCCAAAGCACAGCCGCATCGGTATTCCTCGTTTGATACCCAGCTGTTCGCACCGAATCATCCGTCCTCTTCTCCATCACAAGCAAAGCGAGCACTCGAGGCACATCTAGCAGAGACTGAGCGAAGACTTCAAGAAGCCTCGAGGCTTGGCACTTCCCTCGTGCAGCAGCGCAAGAACATTACCGATAGAATAAGGGAAGTGGATGCACGTCAACAGAATGGAGATATAGGGCCTGAGTTACGGCAGAAGTTAGTTGATATAGAGAAAGAATACAATGAAGTTGGTCGGGAAAGTGCAAGGGCATCTCTGGTTCCGAAGGCGGATATAGCAGCCTCAACGGACGGGGTCAACTCAGCGTTTGCGCTAGATGGGAGGGTACGTTCTTGATCTAGGATTGAGGTAAGGATACGGGACTGACTTCCAACCATAGAATACTGCAAGTCCATCAAAGTTTTCTAGTGAAGCTATGGACTCACCTTCCAAGCTCACAGTTCCGAGAAAGCAACGAAACTCGAACTCGAAATCCGTCCATAATATTGAATTCGCCGCTGAGATTAGTACTTCACTATTGGCACAGGTCAGGCAATTGCAAGGATTGCTTGCCGAGCGAGATGAGGCCCTAAAGACAAACGCTTCAAAGGTAGTTCAGCTAGAACAAGAAGCGGAGGGGTTCTCGCAGCGTCTGAAACATTTGGATGAGAGCGAGCAGCGCTACAAGGACGAAAATTGGACTTTGGAGACACAGATCCATGATATGATGGCAGCGGCGAAAGAGGCGGCAAGTAGAGAACAAAAGTTACAGCAGGCACTGGCCGCCACAGCTGCCGAAAAGACCACTGCGCAGAGGGAATTGGATGATTTGAAGCAAAACCACGACCAACTCAACGAGGATCATGTTGCAGCCCGTAAAACCCATGATGCTGAACTTGCTGTTCTACGGAAGAATATCAATCTTGGTGAGACTGAAAAAGGAGCCCTTGAGCGCAAAAATGCCGAACTACTATCGCAAAACCAAGAGTTGGCGAAGGCTGTAGCAAGTCATATGAGAGGCGACGAGGCAGAACCGATGAAGGACGACGGTTTGGTATCCGAAGACTTTCCGATGGATCATTCAGATAGAGAACACTCTCCTCCCCCTTCGCCTACAAAGGGCATGCCGCGGCAATCAATGCTCGAGTCAGAAACATTGAAGAGTTCATTACATCACGCTCATCGAATGATCCAAAACCTCAAGAGTAACGTTCACCGAGAAAAGACCGAGAAGCTTGATCTAAAGCGACTGTTGCAGGAAGCCAGAGATGAGCTTGAGGTACGGAGAAGCGAGGGCGGAATCTCCAATGGTGAAGCTAAGCGTCTAAAATCAAAGTCTCAACAAGACCTACTCAAAAAACCAGTACGGTCCAATATGTTAGGTGCCGGCCGAAACGGCAGGACTGATATTATGGTCGACGAAGCTGACTGGGAGGACCACAACGGCGATAGTCCTCAACGTACCCTTGGAACTGGATCGCTTGGCGTTGTTAGTCGCTCTGGAACTGGCTTTACGGATACAAGTGATGCATACCAGACAGCCAATGAGACTGAAGATGCATTTGAAACAGCCAACGAGCGTGATTCTGCAACTGAAAGCGAGGCTTTCGAGACTGGTGCTGAGAGCATAGCAGGAGAAAGCAGCGATGAGATGACTGAGACTGAGGAAGGCACAACACGTCGCGGAACAGTGCGCGGTAAAAGACCGTCACCATTGACGAATGCAAGACCCGGCGATAGAACATCTTTCTTAAGCACGGCCTCGATTTCCGGAGATGAGGATGATGTCAAACCCAAGACACCGACACAAGCCCAACCGCAGCGTTATCGCTTGAAGATCAGCCGTGGTTCTCGTCGATCACGTATTGGAAGTGAACCTCCAGCTAACAGCAATCCGTCGACCGCTAAGAACTCTCCCGCCAGCTTCCTTGGTAATGATGGTCAGGCCAGCCAAAGCTTGTTTGCCGAATTAGGTGACCTAAATAGTAGAGAGAGCTCTCCAGAGCTTGAAGGCACGCCTAGTAGACATCTGAGCTTGCAACGATCCACACCAAGCATGACACGGAGTGTGAGTTCGCACCGGTCAACATCAAATTCGAGGAGAAGCATCAGTTCGCAACGATCTGCACCAGCCATGAGGCCAAACACTATGATATACGCGCCTGGAGAGCCGCCAGTGCCTCGATTACCGCTGGTTGACTCTGGCATGATGACCGAGCCATGGGAACCTAGTCACAGTGCAAGCAACCAAAATGATACAGGTGCTCCAGTTCTCGGCGCATATAGCGAAGGTGATGCCGCGGATGGCACAGGGAATTCTACCATACGAGGAGCACCAGCTACTCCTCTCAACAAGGGCATTAATCTGGGTTTCGCAAATGGCCCTGATTCAGCGCAGACTTCGACTACCCCGGTGTCCCCTCCTCGTCCTATATGGGATCAGCCTTTGCAACTCATCTCTAGCACAATACCTACGTTTGGACCAGCAATGAATACGACTCCTTCATCTACAAAGTCTACTGCTTCCCGGGATGTTTCAGCTCACGGAACCCCCTCTGTAGCCCCTGTTGACAACCAACAAGTACGAAGTTTCGCTGAAAGCTCTACGCAAGTCTCACGACCTCAAACGCCAGAGCAACAACAACGCATCGTTCAGGAATCTCAGGCCCAGAATGTCACTTTTCAGCGTGAGCTCTCATTGTCGCCTATACATAGTCTTGAGACGGCGCCCATTGAACCAATGCCGCTCGCTCCTACTCCAGAGGCGCCTAGGTCAGTCATGACTACAGATACACCTACCCTAGACCCAGAGTCTGCACATAGCAAGGTACAGGCCACCGTTCCGGAATTTTCAAAAGCAGAGAAAGGCCTCGCTGAATCAAAACCTCGGGATCGTAAACTACCACCAGGTACCACGGAACGCATTCTGAGCTCTGTCTTTGGTTGGGACGAGAAACCAGAGTCTCCGTCACCGGTCATTGCAGAAGATGAGACAAGTCAAGACTTTGCTCCATTACCAGTATCAACTAGTGCACATGGCAAGACACCTTCCAGTGAGGTGACTGCCAATGCAGTTCAACAGGAACCCGCCATGGAGAAAGATCTCAAAGAAATTCACGAAGCGATTCCAGTAGACGTGGCTGATCAGAGCTCGCAAACTTTACTATCTTCTGAACATATTGACCGTATGCTCAAGCAAAAAGACAAGGCCCCTGCAGCAGACTCGCAGAAAACGGCTGCAGCTTCTAACATGAAGCCACTTTCGGACATCGGAGCGATATCGCCGCCTTTGCAGAACAACCGATTCCAGGACAGTATGGGACCAAGCAGAGTCAAAAGTGTGGTGCAAACCGACAAGGAAGCTGCTCCTCTCTTTAAAGCTCCCAAGCGACCTGTTAGCACAAGTAGCATACGTTCAAGAGCTGGCCAGTATCCGCCGTTACCACCTGACCACCAGCAAGCAATTGCTGCAGCAGCGCAGAAAGTGCCCTCGACTGAACCAGGTCAGATGGGACCTCCGAATGCCCCAGCATCTGCATACCGACCCACAGGCTCGATGCGTCCCCGAACTCCGAGTAGGCCTCGGACCTCAAGTGAACAACGCGAAATTCGAAGTCCTTCGACCACCGTTGCTTCACGAAACGGCGCAACACCTCGTGCTCGTTATTCTACCACGAGAAGTCAGGTATCTCGCCGCTCCTCATTCTCCTCTTTTGCTTCTGAACTCGATGAACGCTTCAACATCCGCCTCGACGGCATGCCTTTGTCCCAAGGCCTCGAAAGTGGCACCGACCCACGCATGATTCAAGCAATCACCCAAACCATGATCGGCGAATTCCTCTGGAAATACACCCGCAAAGCCGGCCGCGGCGAAATGTCCAATAACCGCCACCGCCGCTTCTTCTGGGTTCATCCCTACACTCGCACCCTTTACTGGTCTGACCACGACCCCGCTACCGCCGGCCGTGCAGAGCTCAAAGCGAAATCTGTCGCTATAGAAGCAGTAAGAGTAGTAATGGACGATAATCCCATGCCCCCAGGCCTTCACCGCAAATCCATCGTAATCATCACTCCCGGTCGCTCCGTTAAGTTTACCGCCACCACCGGCCAACGCCACGAAACATGGTTCAACGCCCTCTCCTATCTCCTCCTACGCACTGGGCCCGACGGCTCCACCACTGCAAATGGCGATCTGACAGCAGAAGACGTTGCCGAGTTCAACCCCGCTTACAACAACCGCGGCACCCGCGGCTCGCGCATTTCACTCAGCAGCTTCAAATCTCAGAGATTAGCGAACCGGCGCTCGCGCTCGCAACTGGACCAACGTCAGTCTGTCGTGCAACCGCAAACGGCGCAGAGTACCGTTGCCAGCAGGATCAGTCAGCAGCCCAGTAGGAACCACGGAAGTGTAGCGAGCAGGATCAGCGAGTACTGGAAGCCCAAGTCAGTGAGCCACCGGGGCAGCATGAGTAGTCGGAGGAGTGGCAGCAGGCAGGGCAGGGCGAGCGCAATAGGCAGCGAGATGGATAGTGCGGAGGATTTGAGACAGGCGATTGAGAGGGGGGAGAGGGGCGGTGCGTTGGAGAATGTGCGGAGTTGTTGTGACGGTGAGTTCGTCCGTGGTTGAGCTAGAGACAATGGGGAGGGTGGGATGTATGCTGATTAGGGGTTTAGGGAGACATGATGTGGGCTCTTTGGCTAAGGGCGGGAGGCATCATTCGCATACGAGTCATGTTAGTGCGAGCGGGCGGAATTCTGCTACGGCTGAGTGAGAGCTGTGCACTATTAATGCTCGATTGAGAGCTTTGTTTGAGCTCCATCATCCACTGGTCCTTCCCCCCTTTTTCCTTTATTACGGTTTTTTTTTCAAAAAATACTTCCCATGCGTCACGCTTGCATGCCTAGCAAATCAGGCGGCTTTTTTACATCTGTGCAAACGATATGGGTGGAGATACCAAACATCTTGCTATGTATCTTGGCGCTGGGCTGGCTGTGGGGGGATGTATATAATGATGGTGATGATGTTGGGGCCTTTGTTGATAACCACGCTTGTGTCACTGCTGCCGTTTATGCGACTCATGTCATCTATATCTGAGATCAGTGTCTGCCGAGAAGACTAATGGCGTAGAAAGTCGTGGCCTTCGGGTATTTACGCGTTGATGCTGTTTGGGTATCTAAGAGTATTCTAAAGTAATACATGAGTAAAAACTTCATAGATATCGTATTTAGTATCCTTCCCCCTTCCCCCCTTTGTGCCATTATCATCGTAGCATTAATTGTCGCCGCCATTCTCATGCCGCTTTGTGCCCCGGCTTCCCAAAACCAAACAGATCCCATGCCTCCCTGCTCCAGGGATCGGGCTCTGCTTCCTTCACCTGCAGCGATGGGGGGCTTTCGAGGGTTCGAAGCTTCGTTGGGTCGGAGACGGTCTTTTTGAGAGGGGATTTTTTTCTCTGGATCGAGGCGGGGTCGGAGAGTGAGCGCTGGAGGATAGGGAGGCAAGGGGGTCGAAGAATGTGTATTGGGGACGGTGGTATGGGTGCTAGGAGGGGTTCTGCTACCACGTCTCCTGTGAGGTTGGACACGGATGTTGGTGGTGAAGGTTTAGGTGGGTTTAGCAGCGAGGTGTGAGATAAAGTGTAGGGTTTGCGGACAGCTTCTGATCTTGGGCGGTGGAGAAGCAGCTGATCCATCTCAGACAGCTGAACAGCTGCATTGGTGCTTGTGATAGGCGGATCTGGTGGTCTATTGTGTTTCAAGAATGGTGATCGCTTGGAAATTTGGTGGTTGGTGTGCTCAGGGGATTGAGGCTCAGAGGTTTTCGGTCGCGTCTCGCAATAGGCATCAGGGCTTGCGGGTGGAAGCCAACAATCATCTTCTTGGGTAAGAAACAGACTTGGAGATTCTGGCCTTTGGACTTCACCTTCTTCTGGGGTTTGGTGTGATCTACGTGCTTCGATCTCGTCTTGCCTACGCAATCGAGCTGTCAGCCGGTCCTGTTGTACTTGGTGGAAGTTACTGAGGGCATCTTTGGGCTGCTCTTCACAAGTGCTTTTGGTAGCATTGCTTTTTTTTCTGACCGTACCATGTTCGGATGATGCTTGGGGTAGAAGGTCCCTATACATAAGCTTTTTCCGAGGCTTTTTCGAAGCTATACGCAACCTCACTTGGGCGGAACGTTCAGGATTTTCTTCAATGCTTGTTGTAGAGGCGTTGGGGGTAGCAGTTGCATGAGACTGAGTCTGCAGTGAAGCTGGTGGCCTTATACTTGATATAGACATATGCTCAGCAGATGGACGCTTTCCAACTGGGTCATCTGCCCCCAGTGTCCTATCTGACTCTGGTGCTGCCGGTAGTCTCCCCTTTCCTTTCCTAGGCTTCTCAAGGCGGACCGTCTTCTGCTGCTTCTTCGCCGATGCTCCGGATTCTGGGATGCCGGGTTTTCTTACACCCTTTGGCTCGTCTTCAGAATCTAAAAACATCGCTGTCCCAGTGTTTGATTTTGTCACCTGCTTCCCTCCCTTCTCAAGCGTAGCCGATGTTGCTTGCCCCTTGGGTAGTTCCTGTCCGTTATGAGTTTTGCCCTCGCTGGCCTTATGCTTGACCGATGAATTGGCAATTGCGGTATCTCTGATAGATATCCTTGGGTTCCCATTATGCCTTTCATCCAAGGGAGCCTCCAATCTACGGCGCTTCGAAGCTCTATCTTCAATATATCTGTTTTCATCTTCCCTGCGTTGCTCACAAGGGGACTTTGTAGGCAGTGCGGCTCGTCCAAGAGGGCCCTTTGGCGTTCCGAGAAGAGAGTTTAGGGTCCTAGGCCGAAGTTGCGTTGAAGCTGTTGTGGCAGAGCTAGCTTGTTTGCTCACCGCTGTGCTGGCGAAACATGTTTTAGGCAAAACAACCTTTCCTGGCGATTCAGCCTGCGCCTTTCCCCTCTTCTCAAAAAGCCCCGTCAAGTCCTGGTCCATCTTCCCAGTCGCTTCTCCAACTTGTATAAGAACGCCCTTTTCGAGTTCAAATTCGTCTCCATCCTGTACCGGCTCCTGCTCTCGCCAATGAGAATCACCAATGAAGTTTCGTGGCACATCGTAAACCATCACACGTTTGTTGAACGTGTGGAATCGGAGGACACCATCCTGCCATCTCTTGGCCTTTCTGCAGAGATCGAACGAGTACAGACACCGGAAGTCTAGGACTGGTGCGGTATTTTGGGTCGATGGAACAGTCAAGCTTGACGTCGCTCGTACAGCGGTTGAAGTCATCGTGGCCATCATGAATTTTTACCGCATGAACAAAATACTTCTTGCTGGTGAGGTCGTCTAGTAGCCATTGATTTCACGTTACTAGATAAGTGTTCGAAAGGTTGCAGACTTGCAGTACCAGTCGCGACTCGGGAAGACCTGACGCGATGTCCCATGACCTACTAGTACAAGGCTACGCTAAAGTAAAGTAACCACGACTGCATCTACAGTAGATAACAATCTCTTTCACGGCCACTCTAACTAGAACTACATCTACCTTAACCACAATATAAGAGCTAACATTGTCATTTCGCAAAACCGCACAACAGATCTCAACTGAACACCAGCCGAGTGTCCTGCGTTGAGATGCGTAGCTCCTGCTGATGATCTGACGGCTGACTACTGATATGTTCCAGAAAAGACGAATTTGATTCCTTTCCCATAGTCTTTTCCATCTAAAGCAGCTCTGGCGTAGAAACATGACTGCGCCATCATCCAACCGCAAAGTGCCAACAGATACCAGCAGAGCACCTTTCCGCCCTCGATTATTCATCCCAAAAGGAAAACCTCCCTTGATAGTAAATTGGAGAGCAGTTCTCCAGTCGTCGTTGGGGATAAATTCAAAAGCTGTTTCGGGAATGTCACACTCTGGACTAGAGCACACTAATTCGCGATATTTCTATTAGCCTGGCCTTGCAATATATATCCAGCTAGTTTGAAATGCCCAGTCTCATGAGCCTACAGCTATGAGGTATGAAAGGGCTGAGATGCGCTGAGAATTGAGAGAAGGGTGAGGTTCAAGATAACTTTTTTCATGATCTGGTTGACCCTTAGCACGCTGTGGAGATACACGACCGTTAGAACCTGTTGCTAAGCAAAGAAAGCCATCAGCTCCAAATAAAGCCTATCAGCATTCTATCGCATTTTTTCCCTTCTAGACAGAGGCCATAGTTGTCTAACGCCGCTTACGGAACAATACCTTTGACGATTCGTAAGGCATTTGAAACGTCTCCCAAAACCATTTGTGGGACTCATTCTCGTTTTCAAGGCGGAAGTCATACTTGAGTATGAGATGCACTAATGCCATTTTGATGACAAGAGCGGCGTGCCATCGGCCGGGGCTGCAGACTTGTATGTCAGTGCAGACCGAGAAGGTTGATTTCCCCCAGGAGCAAGACTTACCAAACTTTGGACCCGAGTCCCCAGATGGGATAGTCTTTCGAAGCATCAGTGTACGTGGTCCCTCGCATCACATCATCTGCCCCCCTCGGGGCAGCTGCGCTTTTGACGAAGCGAAGGCCGTCGAATGTATCGGCATTTGGGTACTTGGACTCATTGTGCATGATGTCCCATGCCGGGACGCAAGCTATCTCGCCAGCCGAGACATGAGGTCCACCTTTCGAGAAAGTAAAATTTTTGAGGGCCTTTCGACGGATTGCCACTATAGATAATGTTAGAACGGGTTATGTCCCAACTTAGGCGCCAAGCAACGATGCTGCTCACTCTTGTCCAACGGATTGACTCTGACGGCCTCCTTGATGAAACTATCAAGGATTGGTAGCTGGCTGATGCTCTCGAAGTCTAGAGTCGTTTTACTCTCGATTTCGTCGCGTATCAAATCGATGAATTCTGGGCGAACACAGAGCTCCAGAAAAACGAAGTGGAGGTTCTTTATTAGCATCAGCAGTGTACAGGGCTTGTCAGAAATTTTCAAAAAACTCACTATCCATGGTTGATGGGAAGCGGCGAACCAAATACCAATAAGAGCCTGAATAACAGCTGTGTGGGTCCAGTAAGTAGAGTCTGCTGAAGCTTGGGCCATGTTGTGTAGCAGTGTTATCTTAATGTCTTAGATTAGCACACCTGATACTCCCGTAGGGTTGAGAGCGCAGTCACCGATTTCAGTCCCTCGTCTTCTTTCCACCCATCTTGGGTCGGATCTATCGCGAGGTGAAGGCGGGCAAATAGGACGTTGAGGGCATGACCCCCATTCGTTATCCAAGAATATACGTATCTATCAATATTAGTAAAAGTTCGCGTTAAGTGCGAAACTGTAACTTGCGATCTCATAAAGCTTGGTACAATTTGTGATGCTTTCTGAAACGCAATAACATCGTCGTAGTAACGAAGCATTGCGGCGGAGAAATCTGGCTCTTCAGCTAACATAGTGTCAGTTTCTGATACGTCCTACGACAGAAAATCGACGTACATAGCTTCTTTCCGAAGAAATACACCCCCAACATTCCGGTAGCAAAGTCCCGCATTATAGGAGCGATTTGTACAGGTTCCCAGTCTTGATAGATGATTAGTACGTATCTAACAGCTTAGAATATAATCGATGTCACCATCGGTATTCCGAGCAGCAAGCTCCTTTGCAAATGTGTCTTCTAGCCTGGCTTGAAGATACGGTTGAAGGGCGTTGATCTGAGATAGTCCGTTGATGCGAATGGCACGAGCGAACAAGCGATATCGCAAATTTATTTGCTCATCCGGGTCTAGGTCAATCTTAGAATGGCTCATGGTGTACTTAAACCCGAAAATCTGCTTCACGTTAACGTGTAGCACTCAACAAAGGTGATATAACATACATCTGCATAGACAGCTCGTTGAGACAATTCTGCAGCCTCGCTAAGCTCCTGCATAGAATCCGGCGACCGAATGATGACTGGTTCTTTCCTTCCAAAAGGTTTGTAGTACACTCCAGACCGCTGGCTGATGTCAATAGTGTTCTGGGATATAGCTAAAATTCAGGGGTTTTACAAAATCTTGCACGATCTTCGTGATGTTTCCCGTGAACGAAACACAAGCGTCGGTCCATTTTTGGGCCATGAATGGTAGGCGTGCATTTGAAATCTGGGGGAGCTTGAGAAAGAATTAGTTGGCACACACTTGTTGTGACGGACGAAGTCATTTGAACGCACAGGAAGAAAGAGAAGACGAATTCCGAGGACTCCAGCGCATATCAAAGCTGTTGCCAGGAGGATTTGTAGAGGATTCTCCAGACTCAAGCTTGCTCTAGTGTATTTGAACATGGTCGGTTGAATTTCGATAAACCACGTAGAGCTATGTATGCTTAGGGATACTGCAGAGAACGGAGGATTTCGAGGAAAACCTGGACATTAAGAAGGTTGGTGTGTTCTTACTTCTGTAGAAGTGTGTGCAGTGGATTGCATTCGAGGGTGAGGCAGTGCAGTGAGGTAGAGGGGTCAATACCTTCACCTGTAGGTAGTGGATTCAAACAGCACAGACGGGTTAGCGGTGAATTGGCATACCTTAGGGCTTGGGTATGAGCAATCGCTGCCTTACAGGGCGGACCTAGTGATTCTCATGTATGAAAAACTCTTTTGCTCCCACAGAGCTCGCCGATGGCTTCAATCTGCTATATCACATGTTTCACATCACCGTCAATAAGGTAGTCTCGCCAACATTTTCTTTATTCCTGGGGCAGATGCCGAGATACGCATGCACCAATGAACGAACTTCCAACATCAGAAATCGAAGATAAGGAGATAGGAGGCTGGACTATGCAAAGCTACAAAAATGGAAGCAATACAGATAACATTGTGCCTCATCGTACTCTTGGAGGAAACCGCATCGGGTAGTCTCAATATTGCCGACCTTTTTATAAAGTTATGCTTGATAAGCCACGAAAAGTTGGTGGAATTATCAACACCACCTATGCTCATCGAAGACAGATATCGCCAATGGTGAGAAAGCCCAAGTGGCCAATGGGCTAGCGGGAAGGATTAATCATTCAGAAGGATCCAATAAGATCTCGCTCTTGCCGCTGTTGTAGTCTAAGGATGTCAGGGCCCTAGATCCTTGGGGAAGATTTTATTTCGTTTGATAGGATACAAACGTTCCACAACATCAGGCGGTACATATACGGGAACGCATATCGTTGACGCAGGATTGCGGAGTGCGGAAGTTCAGCCGCTCAGGTCTGGCCACTGCTTTCACCGTTTATGCCCTCCTTGGACTTGTTCTTATCGATCCCTGTCCCACTTTGTCATGCATACGATTGCCGCATCTACATACGGAGTAGGTCTATCTCAACACTCTCAAACATCCTTGATACATGAAATACGGTGGTCTGTATGTGAGGACACGAACGTCAACCAGATGGTTCCATATTCCACCTCATCGACAAAGTCTCTAAAGAGAGATGTGAATGATGGAAAGAAGTTTGGGTAAGGTACCTTGGTTCCCGTCACTGAGACCAAGGTACTTCCCATGACCATTGCCCTTAAGGCTGCGCTAGGGAAAAATGTCGAATTTGGATGCAAGAAAATTGATTCTTCCGCTCTTGTCATCAACAATACGCTGTCGATAATTCTGCATTCTTATTACACTTACTGGGAGAAGCGAATTTGTTGAGAATGATGCGAGACAAGCAACAAATCTAAGGTAAAGCGCCGTGGTTTGATACGCCTGGCGAACCCCGTATCCGCCTACTTTCTAATTTCATCTTTCCTCTAGAATATACATGAGCCAAACGCGTTTCTTTAATAATCATTCTCGCCTTCCCTTCTACCCCTCCTACTTGCACGTGACCAATCCTCTACATCTTGTACTTCTTCCAGATTAGTGGTCATTCGTGTCACCCTCATGGCTCTCAAATCTGTTCTTATCACGGGCTGCAGTACTGGTGGTATTGGCTCTGCGCTCGTCGAAGCTTTCCAGAAGCGCGGCCTGCACGTCTTTGCCAATGCCCGCAATCTAGAGAAGATGTCGCATCTGGAGTAGCGTTCTAATGTCACGACTCTTGCGATTGATCCTACCTCCTTGCCTAGCGTACGAGCCGCTGTTGAAATGGTCAGAGCTAAGACTAGTGGAACTCTTGACTACTTGGTCAACAATGCCGGGCAAACGATCATAATGCCAACCTTGAATTTCGATATCAGGACCGCGAAGAGCATGTTCGATATCAATGTCTGGGGTGTGGTCAACATGTATCAGGACACTCATCGATATCCTTCCTCCAGCTGACAACGCCATCAAATCATCGATAACCCACGACTAGTTTACGAGTGCAAACTCGTCATCACAAGTCAACATCGCATCTGCATATCCAAAACGCCACATATCATCAGCTTCGCAACCCCTTTGCCGGATATACTTTCAATAGTAAGGAGCACTAACAACCCCCTTCCCACTACCCACCACAAGACACAATCATATTATAACCCAGCTGGAACGCACAAGCCCACCCCCCAACACATCCCAAACCATTCCAACCCCCCCCTCCCCCCAACATACCCCCCATGTCCCAACCCCCCCTCCCCCCCCAATTCCTCCACCTCCCCACCCAACCCCCACCACCTCAGTAACATCCCCCCCACCGCCTCCCCCTTCCAACACTAGTACTCACCACCACATATCTACAAACAAACACCATACCCCCTCTAAACCGCCATCATCTAGCGCTCAACTCGAAGACAGCACGTATCGAATCCCAGATGCGAGGAGCTAACGTCTCGTTCTCGGAATGTCGGTTGTTGTTAGTGTAGTGAATATATTCTTGACAGCGCGAAAGGGGATTAATGATCGTGTTGAAGATTTCGCTATGTGGGTGTCACAGGGAGGTATTGTCAGGTGGGTAGGGCGATGACGTTTGCGAGGATAGGGGTTTGTCCTGTTGGTTCAGTCAATTAGGTTCTGATCTAGTGACTGCTTTAAAGGTTGAGAGTCAGGCGGTAGATCAGCTGTACAAGAACGAAAGACCTAGAGGAATGATATGGAGAAGAAATTCTGCTGTATTGAATCATTCCTGCTCTATCAGGTGCAAATCCAATAACTACATGAAACAGCCTCGCATGCATCAAACAAACCGAAAATCTCCAATCCTCAACCCCCAATCAAGCCCAATTCCTCTCACAGCCCCAACCCTAAACCCCCTACTCACCTCTTCCCAAACCCCCCCACAAACCCCATCCACATCCCCTTCCAATAACCCCTCCTCAACCGCTCACTCCCCAGCGGCCAAAAATGCCACTCCCTCACCAAATCGCACCGATCGTAATACGCGCCCACCCCACTCACCTCTTGCAACTGCCACTTCGCAATGCTAATCTCTGGCCAGCGCACATAATGAACCTCGGGCTCGCCCCCCCAACCCCGCTGGACCGCATTTCTCAGCACCCCGAACGCGTTCCGATCGCCGCAAGCGACGACGCTCATGTGTTCGCGGACCTGGAGGCGTTGCAGCGCGAACGCAGTCGCGGAGTGGGAGTTGTTGATGGCCATGTCGACGACAGCCATGAAGCCAGCGTCGGCGAGGATGTGCAGGGTGAAGCTGCGGAGCGAGGGGCATTTGGCGCTAATGTTGAGGATGTGGTTTGCGATTGTGTCATCGACGCTGCCGGAACCATGATGGGTGAACGACGTGAAGCTACCGGGCCATGTGTGCGCGAAATCGATGCTCAGGTGCTGTAGGAACTCAAAGTGCAGAGCTAGCGGTCGTGGGAGGTAGAGCTGTAGATGTCCGGCGGAGGGAGTGTAGTGGGGTGGTATGGAGTAGTGGAAACGGTTTTTCTTGTAGAAGATAGGGAGGGCTTCATTAAGGATTTTGCGACAGGTGGCGAGGAAGGCCGTGTTTGGGAATATCTGGCTATCTTTTCGAGTTTGAAAATCTGTGGTTTGGTTTAGATTCCGTATTTCGTGTCGTTTCAACTCGCCTTTTGAGCGTAGGCGGTGGGGGCAGACGAGCACATACGAGTATATTTGATTCCGGAGCTCGGCAGGTAGGGAGAAGAAGTGTGTGGCCTTGGGACTGAGATTTCCGGTCTTGCGGAGGGTCATGGGCCGGAATCCTTGGACTTCATCCCTCAATTCAGAAGGCAAAGAAACAATAATTGCAGTCGCTGGTGTCTCCATAGCCTCTGCACCAGGTTTCTGATCTGCGCGCGTAGGGGCATGATTCCGACGTGCTATATGAGGGAATCGTCGAATCTCATCTAGAAGTTCAGGAGGAAGAGACCTTGAAGATGCCCTCCACATTGTCGGATGTGGAAGCCTAGACTTCGTGATCGTGAACAGGTTAACAAGAAGTTTGAGTTTTCGGGACTTGGCTGCGCGTTAGTGAATTTGCAATGATAGGTTTGGTGCTGGTGAGTATCGAGAAGGTGGAGAGCGGAGGTAGATAAAGTGAGATTCAATCGGCCTCTGACTCTGGCATACTTCCAGCAACCCTCTTCCGGAAAACAATGTGCTCGGGCCATGACAATTCTTGATGTTTGATGAATTTGTCTTGAGAAAACATTGACAAACGTTTGTTCTCAGCCTCGAACAATGCGCCGATAATAATGTTGAAACCTTGACAAAGGAGATGTATCGCAAAGAGAGTGAATATGTTAGCGGAGGCACTGTCAGACAGAAAAAAAATGATCCCCGGTTGACTTAGATGGTGCGTATTGGTATCGTCCATCGAACGGCAATTCATTGGTTGCACCCCTAGACAAATCCTTCGGACCAGTTACGCGCTGGAAACACTACCTGTAGATACTATACCCCCTCCCATCCCACCCCACAGTGGAACCTTCTCCACTAAACCCTCCATCATGTCCTCCCCCGTCATCAAGCTCGAAATCAGGCGTCAGCTTATGAGTAACCCAACTTTCGAAGCTCGTGGAACGATGGCCAGTAACATAACTCGTCACCACCTTCCTGCTGGAAGCCAATCTGTCCGACGACATCATAATTAGAATTCAACACCACCCTTCCGCAAGAACCATCGAATATCACATCCACCCCGATTCCGAAATAATGGTATGTTCCGAAAAAATATTCAGTTTCCTCTGAAGGTTCATCGGCAGGAATTCGGAGAATTTGTAATTTCACCACTGTCCCTTCACAGTGACCATTATACGGAGTATCTATATTGATTGAGTCGCAGACTCTCAGCTGCGTTGTATCGGCGAGACTTCTAAATCAGTTGACGGGGGCATCGGGGGTTGAGAAAGTCTCCTTCGAGTAGTGTACATCATCAAGCTCCGCAAGAGCGATATCAGTGTGTCCAAAAACCTTGGTCACATGCGCAATGACTTGACCCAGTCGGCTGAGGTGTAGTACCTCGTCCCCTACGCCACCAAGAAACCCATGACTGGCTACCGTAATATACTTTTTACCTGAGGGTGATTGTACGCAGATACCTGACGTCGTTAACAGGTCCGCTTGGTAGGACTCCCGTCCGAACTACTGTAGTCCAACGATAGTATCTTTGATGCTACCATTACTCCAGGCCGCAAGTTTGTGTAAATATCATTGTCAGGCGATCTACCAGCGGGCAACTTTCTTCGTAGAGCCTTCTCCTTCATCGCCTCCTCTCCAAAGATGTACCTAATTGGAACGTCATTGATTCGAGTCGGTAGACGAGCTCTCCAGTTATCATACGGCTCATGAGCCGCTAATGCTAGAATGAACCACCCAATCCATTGAAGGCGGTGGACATTTGCATCGGGATCGTCGAGCACCTTGAATACCTACTTAAAAGCTTGAAGACCTGGTGTTTGCCATCGTAGTAGCGTAGTGTCGATAGATATCTTTGGACCACGGCTATTTTCCCCGAGATTTATTGGGGGAGCATCATGATCGGCGGTCAGATATAGGGGTAGACCTGCGACTGTGACCGGCCAAGGTTTGATAGACAGCTTTGTACACACAACGATCAAAAACGGGGGTGAGAAAGTAACGCTAATGCACGTTGGCGCGGAATTGCTCAGTTGATGGTGTCCTTTGCTCGCCACTTCGGAACAACTCAAAGTCCAGCTTGACATGAGTGGTGGCTTCGAATCTCTCCCCTTCGTGAGTGAATTGAGATGTGTTCGAGGTGACAGGGAGATCGTATGCCGGCGGTGGCGGGTTTGGGTGCGCACGGGGATGCCTAGACAATCGCAGCAATGAGGAGCTTCTGCTAGAAAGTTTGTAGGGAGAGAATCTTGAAGTTTTATACGGGAATACCGATTTCGCGCGATACGTTGGGCGAGGGTTTGGAAGCTGAGGTGAGAAAAACATTGGGGGAGGCACCGACATTACTTGCGGTGTCTTTGAGATCAGGCTTTGCTGTGTAGGTCGTAAGTACAGCTGAGGTCCACTTTGGATGTTTAGCTAAAGATGAGAGCTTTGGTGGGTTGAAATATTCTATGAGGATCGGTTAGTGTTGGGAAAGTGTAATGGACGGGACCGAGTAATATTATTAATCAGCTTCGAGACTGAGCTTAGGTGAATTGTGGGTTAGTTCTGACTCAACTAAAAGCTGGTGATATGTCGAGTAAATAAAAACTGAGATGGACGATAGCTTAAGGTTATATTACGGAGGCAGTATTTTGAGCAGGTTTTTGTTCTACCTTCAAGTAGACTAAATCCGACGTACCTCGAACAACCTCAAGCAACAAGCGGTAATCCGCGGTCATGGGAAGGAATACAGGCGGAGAGGCGGTGAGTCGTAGAGATCTGCAATGAGAAGAGGTTCTAGATGAAGTTCTCTCGAAAATCGAAGTGGAAAAATCTACAATTGGAAGGCGCTCTACGGTTATACTACCAGCCAGGAAGCAGTAGCTTGGGCTGGGGGTCTTACCATAGTCTCCATCTCCAACTCATAGTTTCTTCTCCATTTTCGATAGCCTCATCCTCCTATACATCCCTACTGACTTCTGAACCTCGTCCCTATCGCTCGCTGTCGCCTGGTCAGTACTTCAACGTTTCGTCATGAAAAGCCTCTCAGATAAAATCTTTCCCGAGTCGAGATTGACCCACAGAGAGAGAAAGATCCTGGAATACAATGCCCTATTGAGTCCATCGAGTACCAGTTCCAGAGTCACCGAGGACTACCTTTCTGGCGGTCATCAACGAGATATTATATCCCGAAGTGGACGGTCTCCAGAACCTCCCATACAAGCGACTCGTCTTTCAACCCACAAGCGCGGTCGGGTTTTCCGTCCATTCCGTAAATTTTCCGACGCCTTGATTTGCCGTCTCGCGAGCTTCCTCAACCCTGCCCTTGCTATCTGTTTAAGCGTTACTTGCCGTCGCTTCGAAAAACTTATAGAGACGGATAAGAATTCTCTTAGCCGCTGCGAGAAGTGGTTTGTCATGGCTTGCTTGGAGCAGGACTACATCGACCGTTATCCTCCCCAGTCTGCTCCTCAGTCTTCTATCCACCATCAGTGTTCTCGGAACTCTGGCTCACCTCAGTCCTCTTGTGGGTCTTCTTCACATCAGCGGCGTTCTCGGCACTCCTCTACGCAGCATTTTCCAAGTATCAGTGATCCCAGCGGTTTCAACGGGCTTACCTGCGCACTCTGCAAAGTCAAGCATGGCCCCGAGACCTGGGGACAAACGTCTCCCAGATTTTGGACTTTTACGACGCATGCCCTTTTCCAAACAAAGTCGGTAGAGAGGCTCTGTTCATGGCATTTTGAAAAACTGGTGTTTCCAATCCGGAATGCTGTTCCTAGCTCAACTGGTATTCCGAGATGGGTCTCATCAAGGCAGGAAATGTGTATGCATTGTGGGAAAGTACAGATGCTGGAGAAGTGTCATTGCCTAGTCAAGACCTCTCATCCTGGGGCATTGTATCCAGAGTGTGAAATCTGCCCCTCGGAAATGGTAAGAGTATATGCTAGACCGGGCACCCAAGAAGAATTCGACGCAGCTGGATGGCGATTTTGTACAGAGAAGAAAGGCACAATGTTCGTGCGGGAAGATCTCAAAGGTAATGACCTGCTTCTTTGTGAGCATTGATTGAGCTGTTGAAGACTGACTATTCGGTGCAATGCAGATAAAGCAAGTTTGACCAAATCAACGATCCACGTGCCCATAGAGTATAGATAAACCAATGATGCCTTGACAAGAGGTGGCGGAAACATGACGGCCCCAGCTGGCATACCTTAGGTAGCCCTTTCAACACCAGCATCAGAGTACCGAGGCTTAGCCTGGTTGTCCTTATCCTGGACTACAATCGAAGGCAACTTAATGTGCCATCAAGTCAACACCTTGGGCATTTTTTGTGTCTTCCAGTCATTGCGCACTTGGATTCGAAACAGCTCTTTTCCCTTCACTGACCACTCCACAACTGAGCACCACGGTGCTACAATGGCCCACCAGTTGTTGAGCTTGAACGGCAAGCGCGAGCCGCACTAACATTACTTAAATACCTACTGTAGCCGCGCTGAACCAACGCTAGGTAGATGATGAAACAAATCTAACCCGGACGCTTTGATGAAGCTATTCGTAGAGTGGCTGTGGCCTTGTGGAGATTTCGGCTGCGAACAAGCTTTAGGTCGCCATCTCCTATTAAATGTTTGCTTTCTCGGTGTTCAACTTCCCACATGAAGCCTCTGACCTTTCGTGGCTTTGTGGTTTGACACTAATCCCTACGAGTATGGCTGTCTAGTGCGGTTCTCGTCCTATCTTAAGCGAAGGTTTGAAACCCCGTTGGCCTAACAAGGCTGAGGGATCAATAAATACGTACGGTATCTGCTTCTTGAGTATCCGAACTTCTCTTCGAAATAATCCATGAAGGGACAAACAGGCATCTCTCGTCTGGCTTAAACACCAACCTACCAAGATGCAGAGCGTGCAAAGGCGGTTTGGGAAGCTTCTTCCCAGGACTGCAGACGAATCCCAGGTTGCAGTACTGCTCAAGGACTTCGATGATGCTGACAAGATGTTTGCAAAGGTAGGTAAAGACAGGGGGGCAAACCACTAGTCATATTCGACGTTAATTCGTGTCATAGATCATCGAAGCATCCAAAGCATGGCGTGATGCTTGGCTGGACATTCTCCTTACACAGCAACGGCTCATTTACAGTTTTCAAGTCATGTACTCTCCGTTTATTGGGTCCAACGAAAACTACGAGGGTCACCGACCAATGGAGACGCCGCAAAACATTATGGACAGGACAATAAAGCTCCAAGAAGGTTATGCTGAGCTCAAGACGGACCTGCTTGAGGAGGTCAACATGGTCGATACAAGAATCATAGGGCCAGCGACGGACGCCAAAGATTATATCCAACCTCTGAAAAAGGTCATCAAAAAACGAGGAGACAGAAAGGTTAGAACACCCTGAAGCAGCTTCGAAAATAGGGGTCTAATTCCCACAGCTGGACTATGAACGATATCAAGGACGGGTCGATACGGCAAGGAAGAAAGCCAAACGAACAGAAAAAGACAATATAAGTCTGGCGAAGGCTGAGGACCAATTACTTTATGCAAAAGAGGTAAGACAATAAGGCGAAAGTGCTACAAGGAAGAGACGCTTTCATTCCTCTCGGCCAGATCGACTCGCCTTAGCGCCAAGCTTTCTTGGACTCCTGTTCGATACCATGAGCCGTAACTGTTGTCCTCTAACACTATGTCTTCTCTGTGTACACAATCAGTCATGCCGCCTCTTGTGTTATGGTGACTAGGGTTTACGTTACTCGCTAACGTATGACTAGGAGTACACTGTAGCAGATGACAACCTAAAGTCATGTCTTCCGCCAGTAGTTACGGCGGCGTTTTCATTACTTCCTCACCTACTTTCAGCGCAGATCATGACACAAAATGCTCTGCTTGGCCATTATTATACTATGCTACACACTTATTGCGAGGAAGAGGGCTTCCCGTCACCTCCGCCTCCCATGACCGACATCATATCTACTTGGAATACGGACTTCAAGTTAGCTCAGCATGAGCTGGAAAGCATTCCCTCCGTTGCTGGTGGTAAGGCTGTACGTCAGCCGTTGAAGATGGAAGATCAGAAGCCTCACGGAAGTTTGACCGGGCTCAACCTCCGCAATGGCTATGCTCAGCGACGATCGAGTAACCAAGTCAAGACACTGAAGGCCCCAGTATCACCGTCTATCAGTGCAAGCTCAGGGCCGGCTGTTTCGCCAGGTGCTAGCGAATATGACGGACCGCCTACACCGCCGGATTCTAGTACGAGACCGAGAATCTCCTCTGTTCCATCGCAAACTTCCCTTTCGTTAGCGACTCCTAACTACAACCAAATTGCTATCAGAAGCCCTTCGCCGGGTGATGTTCAAACTATACATGCGCCAGCTGGTCCACGCTCAGACTACTTTAGCCGAGATCGATTACCTTCGAATACATCAATGGCTACCACGTCTTCGAAGGCCTCGATTGCAGCGGGCAAGAAGAAGCCTCCACCACCTCCTCCGAAGAAAAGGCCATCGGAACAAGGAATCTGGGTGACGGCTTTGTATGAGTTTCCTGGTCAAGGAGGAGGCGATTTATCGTTTAGGGAAGGTGACCGCATCAAGGTCATCAAAAAAACAGACAGTCTGGATGATTGGTGGGAGGGCGAGCTCAGAGGGGTTAAAGGGAGCTTTCCAGCAAATTACTGTAAAGCTGCCTAGATTCGGTCGAGGCTTCGTGCTTGAATTTGCAATTTGTAGCGTACTAGTATCAAAGCACAATACCCAAAAAGGCAATAGCATCTAGCAATTTAATTAGCAACTCCAAAACAGCTTGACGAACAACTTCCTACGTAGACAGCATGAAAGGACATGTTCACAGTAACGCGACATTTTGTGTTGTTAAGTAGAGCAGAGCTTTCAAATGACTCAGACAAATATTGTGACGGGTGCGATGGGTTTGCGACGTCATGAGTAGTTCATAGATTATCCACCTTAGTGAACTGTAACTCACCACGTCTACTAATAAGCACTGTGAGTAAAATTAATCATGGCTGATGGCAAGCTACTCAAAAGGCCGCTCTATGGTAGCATCCACAATGCGCCCTTTCACGTATGGACCATGCGCTGATCCAAACACGACAGTTTTTGATCTTCCCCCCGAGTTGCTCCTTACTCTTCATCTAAAAGACTCGTCATTACTGCAGCCTTCGGATGAAGTCAGCCAGGTATCGAAAGAGGATGCCATACCTATACAGGAGCCCAGAGCCAACGCAGTAGATGCAAAGGCAGCCACTTCCTGCCTCCTCTGTGGAGCTTCTTTTTCCAATGTTCAAGAACAAAGACGGCACGCCAAGTCGGATTGGCATGGTTATAACCTTAAGCAGAAGCTTCGGGGGGCCGCTTCAGTCACGGAGAGCGAATTCGAGAAGCTAGTGGATCATCTAGACGAAAGCATATCAGGTTCTGGCTCAGACTCTGAGGATTCGGAGAGCGAAGAGGATCGGAAAGAAAGCACCTTGACAACGTTGTTGAAGAAGCAAGCTAAACTCAACCATACGGGCGAGGATCAATCGGATTATGCTCCCAAGAAGCGGAAACGAGGTTCAGGGAAACCTCCTCTGATATGGTTCTCTACGCCTCTGTTGCCGTCTAACACTTCGCTGGGTATATATCGAGCACTGTTCACGAACGCGGAGCTACAAGACGAGTCAAAGATGCTGGAGGTCTTAAAAACAAAGCAACTAAAACCAGTGCCCTCGAGACCACCGCCCAACTCCTCTAATGGGGTACCACTTCCGGCCACCATGACAAGTCCTCAGATATTCCTGTGCATGATCGGTGGCGGTCACTTCGCTGCTATGATCGTGTCACTCGCTCCCAAAATGGGCGTAGTCAGCGGCGTGGAACAGCGACAAGCTATTGTTATCGCGCGTAAAACCTTCCATACCTATACAACTCGTCGGAAGCAAGGAGGATCTCAGTCTGCCAATGACTCAGCCAAGGGTACTGCGCATTCGGCTGGCGCCACGATACGAAGACGAAATGAAATAGCACTCGAGGTGAAAATACGCACGGTGCTTGCGGAATGGAAAGACCTTATCAATACTTCGCAGCTGATATTTATCAGAGCTACCGGCAGTTCCAATCGCAGAACGCTATTTGGGCCCTACGATGGGCAGGTACTGCGAAAAAACGACCCGAGAAATAGGGGCTTTCCATTCAGTACACGTCGTGCTACAGAAGCAGAGCTTATGCGCGCGTTCCTCGAGTTGACGAGAGTTCAGGTCAGCGAGGCCGACGAGGCAGCTCTAGCTGCAGAAAACGAGCGCGAAATCGCTTCTCGTAGACCAGCCACAGCAGTTAAACCTGCAACACCCAAACCCTCAAAGGAGGAAGAAGCCTTGCTTTTACACACCTCTCAGCTCCAAGCCTTGATACGTCGATCGAAAGTCCTTGCCGTCCTCTTCTACATTTCCAGCAATCTGCTCCCCTCCGACTTCGAGTTCCATCCGCCAGATACTCAAGCAAACCACCACGCCTCAACGCCACTCCACCTTGCTGCAAGCCTCAACTCGCCAGCCGTAGTTCTCGCGCTACTCATGAAAGCTGGTGCCAATCCAACTTTTTCTAACGGCGAAGGTAAACCCCCTTTTGACCTTGCCGGTGACCGCGTAACCCGTGATGCTTTCCGAGTCGCCCGCTCTGAACTTGGTGAAGACCGCTGGGACTGGTCTACCGCTCATTGCCCACCACCGCTCTCTAAGGCGGACGCGGAAAAGCGGGGAGAGCGCGAACGTGCTGATGCCGAGAAGGTTGAGGCCGAGAGGCGCAAAGCCGAAACCGAGAGGTTGGAGAGGGAGGCTGTGGTGAATGACGATCAGAAGTGGAAGAAGAAGGGAGGCGGACGTGCCGTGGGAGCGCTTGAGAAGACGGGGGCGGAGAAGAGGGAGGAGGAGGCGAGGGGGTTGACGCCCGAGATGAGGATGAGGTTGGAGCGGGAGAGAAGAGCGAGGGCGGCAGAGGAGAGGATGAGGAGGATGGCTCGTGGAGGCGCATAAAGAATCCTAGGACATTCTCTAATTCATTTCCAAGATGGTGGCCCTGCGTCCATCTTAATGGATCGCACAAGCCGCAAATCAGATCTCACCCATACTCATCCTTGAATGAAAACTCCCATTTCTTTCAAATCACCGCAGCACCAAGTCCAATTCGTAGAAATGACCGACCATGTTAATTTCCTCCTCAGATCGGTCCAACCCCGTCACCCCAACTGATCCAACAACCGCCGCCTCCGCCTCTCCACCAACTCCTCCTGCACCTCCTCCGCACTCGGCACCGCCCACCCAACCCCATCCCCCTTATCCCCCGGCAGCGGCTCCCACTCGTCCCCTCCCCCCGCATACCCACCCCCCTCCCCCTCCCCCCTCGCCACCAACGCCTCCCTCGCCTCCTCCTCCTTCCCCCTCTCATACTCCACCAACCCCTCCTCCTCCTCATCCGCGCCATACCCATAATACGCCGCATCGACCTTCATCCTCAAATCCGCGCGCGCCTCCAACGGCTTCTCCGCCGCCTTCCCCGCCCTCCCCTCAAACATCTCCCTCACCCCCGGCAACTCCCGCGCCCGCCCGAAATACCGATACCCCCTCCCCCCGCCGGGGATCTCTTTCCCCTCATCGTCCACGACCCGCCCGCCGCGCATGTAGTTGGGCCCGCCGAGCCCGCGGATCTGCACCTCCCAGACGTGCTTCTCGCGCATCAGCTTGTTGATCTCGTCGTTGAGGTCGCGGATCTGGAAGTCGCTGAGGGAGGATTCTTGGATCTTGCTGACTTTGCGCGAGATTTCTTTGAGCACCTGGCCGCGCCATTTTTCGCAGGCGGGGATCGAGGTCAGGGTGGTGATGGCGCGGGGGCGGCGCGTGCGGCCGGCGTCGATGATGCCTAGGTCCGCGGCTTGGGCGGCGCGGAAGCGGAAGAGCATTGATTGCGCTTTTTCCGAGTTGCGGGCCTAGGGGGAGGGCGGGGGTGGTTAGATTTGGGAGGGAGGGGTGTGGGGAGGGGGGCTTACCATGGTTGCGGTTGCGGGTGGAGAAGTTGAAGATGATTTGTAGGGTAGGAATGGCGGAGTGGAGGAGAAGATGGATGCTGAGATCGCGGATGTGGATGACAGAAATGTTGCGGAGGACTGGCGAGGGTTTGGTCTGGAAATGGCTAGCGCGATATCTATCTCGCTCAGAGGACCAGAATCAACTACTACTCACTGCACAAGATCCAGATTTACCAGATAATCGTACCGTTTCATAGATCGCCTTATACTCGACATGTTTATCTTGATTAAGCTTCACTAGTAATCTATAGCTAAAATCTCGATCGACAATTACAGCAGTGGTTTTTCGTCTTCGTGACCACCTGCCACTTCTGGACTACCAACTCCACACTCCCACCAATCGATACGCACGCCCTCCGATAGTTCAACAGTCGATTATGAGAAGCAGTTTTATCGATTTGCTTATCGGTCAAGAGATGTATTTGCTAGGGGATTTCTGCCTTCCACATGTATACATAGCGTTCAAGATGCCGTAGATGCGTTATCGTCTTAAGCATATAAGAACATCAAGTTCCGCTTGCCGTAGTATAACTGTAGATGAGCTATACAGGTATCTTCGCTGTTCTCCACCTCGGCATTGCGAATTTTAGACGTCAATTAGCTTGATCAAAATCTTACGTCTTAAGGTGCAAGTTGAAAATGCACATCTCATCGAAATTTTTCTCAATAACTCTGAGTCTTGGATTGCTTCTAATACCAAGTGATGCTGCTAGTCCCGGTACCAAGAAGTTCGTTGTTGGAGGGAATCAGCCTGCTGCTTTCAAGGCGCCGAGTCCAGATGTAGCGTCTCCAAACGTGCTTTCCCTAACACGGAAGAGTGGATCCCTCAGCGCGGCGTATCTGGCGTCAATCCGCAAGGGCAACCAGGTCAATGGAATATACGGCTTTACTCCGCTGACATCAGTCGAACAAGGCCAAGTCTTCCTTACAGGAATAATGTTTGGGTCCGAGTCATTCCAAGCAGTCGTCGATACAGGAAGTAGTGATACGTGGCTCGCTGAGACGGGGTTCCATTGCTTCGACGTGGCAACGGGAAACCCTGAGCCAGAAAGTTATTGCGCATTTGGGCCGACATACAACATCTCGTCCACTTTCAATGAAATCCCGAATGAAAACTTCAATATTTCCTACGCAGACGGCGAGGTTCTGACTGGCATCGTTGGGACCGAAAGGGTAACCTTGGCTGGTATTGAAGTGAAAAACCAACAGGTAGCTGTGGCTGACTACGCGGCCTGGTTCGGCGATGGTATATCGAGCGGTCTTGTAGGCTTATCTTTTCCTATCCTCACGAGTGCCTATACGGGATCCAATCCCACTCTTGACTCGAAGGCCACTCAAGTCGTGTACAACCCAATCTTCACCAACATGTATAGCGAAGGCCGCGTCGCTCCTCTATTTAGCCTTGCAATCGATCGAGGTACCTCTGGAGGAATCATGGCAATTGGAGGTCTACCACCTGTCCTATTCTCACCATTTTTCGCGAGTGCGCCATTCCAGCTCCTCACAATGACACGGTTTGGATCCACGAATCCAATCGATGGAATTCCTCAGTACCAATTCTACACCATTACCGTCGATGGCTTCAGGTACCAAGGGAGTGAGAGAACGCAATGGACCCACGGAAACTGGCCAAACCCTTTAGCGAAGCCGAGCAATCCTTCGAAAGTGCAACTCATCGTCGACAGCGGGACCACATTGATCTACCTTCCGACGGGTATTGCAAATGCGGTGAATGCATTGTTCGTTCCACCTGCTGTCTATGACCCAAATCAAGGGGCATATGTTGTGCAGTGTTCTGCGAGAGCTCCAAAGTTTGGTGTCATGATTGGGAAGCAGATTTTCTACATCAATGCACTCGATATGGTCCTACCCAGCGGTAATGGGACATGCATCTCAGGTGTAGATGATGCCGGCACAGGAGGACTGTCTATTTTGGGAGACGTCTTTTTGAAAAACGTTTTGGCGGTCTTCGATGTTGGGGCTAGTGAGATGCGGTTTGCAGCTAGAGAGTTCTACTAGGCGGCAAGGCAATGGCAGACGCGTTGTGCGAGTGGAAAACTGTGTATAGCCTTTATCGTCAACATGCTCCGAAAACACCTTTCTCCGATCTCTAAACGAGATCCTGAATAACGAGAAACCCATCTGGATTGGATTTTAATCATCACTTTCAGAATGATTTGCTCCGTTTCCATTGGTCGCAGGCGCAAAACGTTCATTGTCAACCGTGATATCTTCCTCATCATCATCAATGCCATCAAGCTCTTCGCCTAGCGGACTTTCTCTCATGTCCAACTGTCCCAGATCTTCAAGCAGCGATCGAGGAGGTAATTTTCGTAGACTCGTAGCACACACTCTGTCCTTAGTCAACAGATCGTCAATAAACTGATCTATGTATGAGAGCGAGTATCCCCCATCTTTCGTCCGCCTCCGCAGCTTCCTGTAATCCGCAAGCATAGGCTCAAGCGTCATGTAGACATCCTTTGGCTCAAAAGTCAAGCGTACATAGAATGCCGCGAGTGCGGAGAGGTATTTGAAGTCGGTCTGGTGTAAGTACTCCAACACAATTTCCCGCTCCGGCATGAGCTGCAAAAGCTTGAGGCACAGGCAGATGAAGGGCGTTGGTTTCTGCTGCCCGTACGTACCCCCTAGATAGGTCATATCCACAGCTCGGTCGCATAATGTGGCTTCGTTGATCGCGAAGCACTGCTCTTTCCAGTAGTAGGACTCAGTGATTCGGTCGCGGACTGCTTTTTCAAGTAAATGCGCTGGGTTCTGGTTGTGGATTGCTTGGCCTTCGTATCCACGCTCGTCGAGCATACGCTTCGCATCAGCCTGATGCGCCATGGCAATTTGTGGAGCCTTTGATGGCTCACAGGTTGGCCTATTGGATGAGACCGAAATTTCGGGATGTGGTTAACGTGGGAGGTTTTTGCTGTGTTGCCCCGCCAATCGAAGTTGACAATCAAACCAATCAACACGGTGGACTTCAAGATTAATCGTTCGCTATGGCGATGTTAATACCCAGCTGCGAGTTGTATGTCAATAATTGAATTGTGGATTGTACAGATACCCAGTCATGTTGCTCACAAGTGGCCAGATATCTATGGCCGTTTCATCTGGAGTTGGTAAGTCTACCTACAGCTTATCAACTTTCAGAATCTACACTAATATCTTGGTAGTATTCATATTCACGTCTCTACTGTTTCTATCCGGCTATGTGCTCCAACAACAGACAGTGCGAAGTATCCAGGCAGCGATAAAGCCTCCGCCTCTACCCGTACCGACTTTGCCTCCAAGCCCTGTCTTAGCCAAACATTTCGGGACACCACCAGGCCACTCATTCTACGACAAATATCTTGCAAGCAACAGACCGAAAGGAGGATGGGCAAAAGTGGCATATGTCCAACTTATCAGGGAACGCATACATGTCTGCAACGCAGTCATACTTTTTGCGGCCCTTGAGCGCGAAGAAAGCATGGCGCAGAGGATAATTCTGTATCCGAAGACCTGGAATAAACAAAGCTCTGATCGGGAGAAACCGGATTCCCAGCTTGAGACGAGTATGAGACTTCTGAGGAATGCTGCGAGCCGATATCGAGTAATGCTGCAGCCGATCGAACCCATGCTGGGCCTGGGTGAAGGTATGCTATTCTATGGTCGTGTTTAAGGAAAACGCTAATGATTTTTCGAAGCCGCGGAAGCAACCTATCCGTTGGTGTCTTTATTTTCTCTGACATCGTTCAACCGTGTCGTCTATTTTCCACCTTCCGGGTTGATTCTCAACTCTGGGGGAATCGACATGCTATTCACGCTACCGATGGAAACACCAAGTTTGGGCATCGCCGCGAATACCCAAGACGATAGCGCAACCCCATCTGTATTACTGTTTCAGCCGTCAACCAAAGCCGTTCGAGACGTGGGGCCATCATTGGCTGCGGGAAATTACTCAGAAGAGGAATATCTTCAAAATATTCCACTCATGACAGACTTTGCTGGAGACAAAGTTCACCTAGTCGCAAAGACTTCAGCCCTGCACTTGGAGAGTGATCGATTCGATGCTACTGAGTTCCTAGACGTCACGTCCTATGTCCAATTATCCGATCCGCTCATGCCAGGCCCGGAATTTGATGCGCCTAGGGAAAGGCTGGATCTGGCAAGGCCTGGCCAGCTCCAGCCTCGGAAAGCATGGGTTGACGTATACGAAAGATATCGAGAGCAAAGGATGGCTGTTTGCGGGTTGGACCTCGAGCCTGTTGCGGAAGCTCCTACTAATGACACTTCTGATTGAGCATCTTGTAATGAAGGAAGAGCGTATACCCTAGGAGTTAAGGATGCGATTAATATCACGAGTAACGGCAGTCACAACTAGAATTTGTTAGAGCGTAATAAAAAAAGAGCAAATTTTCGACAAGTCACACCAGACTTTAGAAATCATATCGATTGGAAAAACGCTTGGGTATCATGAAGATATCCGACGACACTGGATGGATTATTCAATCCAGCCTGCGGTAGAGAATCGTACTTTGCCAAGGATTAGATATTTCGTTTTGGAGTTTAACCAGCAGTAACCATCAACATTTTCATAATCGACAAGTAACCTAGAAATATATAAAACTTCCCTATGCACATCTTCCCTCCACCCAAAACCCCCTTACCTAACCCCGATCGGATATACCTTGGGAATATTCCCCCTATCCGGCACCACAACCGGCACCCCCTCCCCGCTCGCCTCGACCACCCCCTCGGCAAACACCGGCATCTTCCTCACCCTCCTAACCTCGCTAACCATGCGCGCAAGATTCAGTAATGGCCCCTCCATCCATGGCATACCCAGCATTTCCATGCCAATCGGCACTCCAATCGGCGCGTCTTTGCTCGGCGGGGAAAATCCCGCCGGCACGGTGACGACGGGAAACCCCGTGACGGCGGCGAGGATGCCGTTGCGGCCGGATTGGCTGGGGGAGCCGATTTTGACGACAAGGTTTTTCTGCTCGGGGTAGAGGAGGGCGGAGAGGTTGTTTGCGCGGAAGGTGGATAAGAGGGTGGTGGTGAGGTTTTGGATGCCGAGTTTGATGGGGGCGTAAGTGGTGTTGCTTGTGGAGGAGACGAGGGCGGTGTTGACGTAGGAGTATTGGGAGGGGATGACGAGGTATTTCCCGCTGGTGTATAGTTCCGTGAAGTTTGATGGGTGGATGCCGCGGAGCGAGGGGCGTTGAAGGTAACTGTTGAGCTCCTGCCGGTATTCGAGCTGTTGGGTATCGTAGGTGGCGATGATTGCGGTGGCGTTGTAGATGCTGTCAGGGATGGGGACAATGGTAGCACCAGCGGCAGTGAGAGCGGAGACAATCGCATCCATGGCGGCATTGACTGGCGTGGTTTCGTTGCTGGCGGTGCGGTTGAAGAAGCCTTCAAGAAGGCCCAGACGGAGACCTCGTAGAGAGCCGCCGTGTAAAGCCGCCGTGTAGTCGAGGTTGACTGAAGATGTAGGGATAAGGGCTGTGGTGTTATCATTAAGGTCGTAGGCCACACTCGCCATAACGGTTAGGGCGACGGCAAGGTCGTTGACGTTGCGAGCTATGGGACCGATGGCGTCTTGGGTAAAGGAGATGGGAATGATGCCTGCGCGGGAGATCAAGCCACGGGTGGGGCGGACGCTGAAGAGGCTATTTGCGCTTGCTGGACTGCGAAGGGAGTTGACGGTATCGCTGCCGGTGCCGAAGATGGCCAGCGAAGTTGCTATCGCTGCTCCAGTACCTCCTGAGCTTCCTCCTGGAGTTCGGGTGTGGTCGTATGGGTTAACCGTTTGCCCGCCTAGGGACGAGACAGAAAGGCCTTCCAGAGCCAATTCATGTAAATTCGTCTTCCCTAGTATGATAGCTCCGGCATCTTTAAAAGCAGTCACTGCTGGAGCATCCTCCGTTGGCTGCGAGCCTGCGAGATCCAGGCATCCACCTGTGGTATTCATGTCCATGGTGTCATAATTATCCTTGAGCAGCACGGGTATACAGAAAAGTAATCCTGTGGCATTTCCAGCCGCAAGAGCCATGTCTTTGCTATCTGCATTCGATAATGCATTGGGGTTTAGGGTGATGATGGCGTTGATGGTAGGATTGTAGGCCTCCACGCGGGCTATGAATGACTCCACAATGTTTCGACAAGACGTGAGACCACTAAAGAGGGCGTTGTGAACGCCCTCAATGGTTGATTCACGGACATCGAAGGTTTCATTCTGAGCGTGAGCAACTCCAGCTACAAGAGCGAGTATGGCAACGGAAATGTTGACGGTGAATCGCTGCATTGCACGTCTGATCAGCCCTTACTCACAATTGACTCCGCTGAAAGGGTGGGTGTCGTCCTGACATACCTGACCTTATATCTAGGAATCAATAGCTTGATCTCTAAGTAGTTTTAGATCGCGTGAAAAGAAGGTCGTTCTGGTCGTTAGAGCATGTCGCCTCCCCTTACGTCACTGATAAGATTGCGCCGGCTAGTTATCGACCTCCCAGCCTCAAGCGTTAGGTAACATTTCGCTGTCAGGAGAGACTTCGAGAGCAAGATTACAGCAAGTATAGCGGTATACTGTATAGCTCTATCAGTCGTCCCTTGTGCCGACTTCCGATCTGCTCTTGGTCTGCTGTTACTTGCCTAGAAAATCCCTCTTAAGCATCCTGGATATCGGATCTCCATTGCCCTTACGCTACCCGGTGCCCCTGCAGTTCGGAGTCCATGACATACTTCCACAGTGCGTGATTGAAAAGCCAAGAACATGCAGATAAGGTTCTTTCTTTTGTTGGAAAGCAGAAACAGCCTCCCAAGGGAATGGCTTCTTTGTGCTGGAAGCGGCCCACGGAATGTGCCTAATGTGCCGTTGAGTGTGAAGACACGGTGTTAGCTACTCATTGTCCCAAGTCATCTCCGTCTCGATATGGACTAGCTTTGGATCCTTTCCATACCATTCCATAGATATTCGTGGACTCGGCATATTAAAACGACAAAGGTAATCGATGCTGGACTTTCCGAAACTCGGTATTTAGACTCTGGCATACAACAGTATGCTAGGTTGGCAAAAAAACACAGGGTAAAAGGTGGAAGTATGTAGCAACAGCCTCCTAGACGACTTCGTGTGTGGTTCGTTCCTTGAGCACAGTACTCCGTACCTCTCCACGAATGGGACATTGAACGTGTAATAGAAAGCGATGAGAATGAATCAGGAAGAGCCATGGAGGCCTTGAGGAATTCATAGAACGCGGAACTCGATTCGGTCGTGTTGTATAAAGGGACGATCTTGAGTATAGTTTTTTATCAACTCTGGAACGTGAAGAACTGGAAAATAGCTGCACCGTGTCATCTGCGACAGATTGTACCCCCGTCAACAGCTCTACGTACTGATAGACTAGCATTAGAAACTCCACACCTAGTGGATTAAAATTGACTTAAAAACCGAAGTATCTCCCACTAGGATTTGGCACCTGATCTTCGTGGTCGCAGAAAGGGGCATATGGTACACATAACCTCCCAGGAGAACGCAACGGCCATTACGACCAATAAAGCTTTAAAAAGACAACCCCGAGTATTTTCCGAAGGTGCCAAACAATATGAAATAGTGGGTCATGAGAGGTCATAGTACAGAGGATTGAGATACGCTTCAAAGCAAGATCAAGTAATTTGACGGCGCTATGCCCGTCTCTCCAGTCTCCTTCTTTGCTTGCCACCATCTCCCGCTTACGTCTGAGACTTCCAGGATTTCGTGCTTGGAGAAGCTGATCTCGTTTGCGTCGTCTGGGTTCGCTTCGTAAGAATAAATAGCTTTCGCCCGATATGGGTATTCTGTGGGTGATCCAACATCATTCCTGGGATCATGGTGATCGGCGCCCATTCCACCAAGCGGTGCCACAGTTGTGGGGGTCTGTGCTGGTGAATGCGTGGCTATCGGTCCACCAAAGCGTGGCTGTGAAGCGTTGCGGTTATCAACGCCCACTGGGCCTCCAGGGTAGCCGGATACAGGTGACGAGGTCTCGAAGCCATTCAGCTGGGCGGAAGTGTACATCTGTGGCGCATGGTTCCCTGAAACCGTTGTTTCTGGTCGGCCGTTTGCATAATGTGGGCTTAAGGGTCTGCTGTTGCGCGTTGAGCCACGTTGTTCTTTGTGTAATGCGAACGAGTCGATGTAACCACGGTGACTGGCTTGAGGCGTTGAACCAAAGTAGAAGATCCATACGATCTGTAGTCCGTTAGGCTTGATCGATCTTTACCGTCCTCGCAGGTACTTACGCCGACCATAGCGAGCAGGATAAAACCTGCTGCAGCAGCTTCTTTAGCGCCATCTGAGGAGTATACTAGTGCATTGATGATTGAAGTTGCGAAGGCAAGGCCAGCGGCCAGGAAGCCGACAATCTATGGAGAGTCAGTGTAAGCAATAACAAGCATGTTGAGTTTGCCTTACAGCAACATGGTATGTTTGCGTAGAGTCTGACCCCACGACTATCAAAACTCCGACTATACAGCAGAGATAGTATGCGAGGGTCCACCAGGCAAAGTTTGGGAACTCAGATCGGACAATGGAGACAATAGATGCGATAAAGGCGATTAACCACGCAAGCTATTGATCATGTGTCATCAGCCAAGTTCTTGTACGTTTGTATCCAGGTATGATGCAGACATACATAAGCAATAGAAAGTGTTGCCAGTGCGAATGGGTCGCCAACAATGTGTCCTACGATGGTTAGTGACTCTTCCTTTCTATTGTTGACATGTCCCTTACCAAAACTAAATCCACGTCCAAAACCAGTGCGCGCACGGCTGTTGGCTTCCAGATTCCCATTCATCTTGCGGAGAGATGGCGAATGGAGGCTGCCGTATGATGGCATAGAGAAACCAAGGCGTTGATTAAACTATTCACTGAGCACAGGCCAGTGAAGATGTTGTTTGTTGTGACGATGCTTTAAGGATTCCCAAATCGTCTGAATGAATATGTCTTCGTGGTTGAATTAATGCTGGTCTATTGCGGAATGGATGGTGCCTGCCCCGGTTTAACAGCTTCTGGTAGTAAGAAAGGAGTGACTATTGCACTGGTCAATGAAGTGCGAAGAAAGTGATGACCGATAGGATGCAAGTTTGTCAGGATCCTGCTTCGAGGCTCGCAAGGGATTATAAGTTGATAGGTCGGTGGTGGTGGTGGTGGAAGGAGGATTTGCGACGACTAGTTTAAGGCTCGATTCGGAGGAGTGAAAGGAGTCGCTTCGGTTTCAGCAGGAAGTAGGCGCCACTAAATTCATGCCAACCCTGCACCAACGCCTATGGAATCAGTGTTGTCAATGATACTTGATGGCGCGCGTGAGTAAGATCCTCTCAAGTTCTAAGTCCAGATAACTGGGTTTGAAGAGATTTCAAAGATTCTCATTTGATTTGTTCCTGTAGAATGCGACCACGGTACTTGTTGGCTTTGGTTAGACTCATCACGTGAGGGGGAGAGAGAGAGAGAGAGGGGGGAAGGTGGCAATGCTTGCTGTCCCGCTCCCTTTGCGTTGCACAACAAAGCAGGAACCAGGGCCTGGCCGCAAACAGCGCATTGACCAAGAACCGAAGCTTACTTTTCTATATTTAGAGAGTACCTTGTGGGGAAACTCAGATTGCACTATCTAGGTACGCTTCTTGCTTCGACGATACCCGCGAAGATTGAGGATACTGCTATGTATCTGCCTGTAAGGTACCACAACATGAAGCTCTCGGAATTATTTATTATTGTAGCATAATTCCCGGCTTAGCCCCACAGCGGGAGTACGGAAATAAAGACTGCATGCACCATCCTCACGGGTATTCAATAATTATTTCTATCAGTGGCTGATTCTTTGTTGATTGTCGCCTAACAAGCCTTTGTCTGACGGCAAGAGGAGCATGGATAGAGGCGACTGTGCAAGGTGCATACACTTCAAATCCGTCATTGCCCAACCCTTCGAATGCCACTCGTCGTGAGTGACCAAGGTGTGCCCTCGGACTCATTAAAGTACCACAATGCCCAACCATTGAGGTTTGACCTGATCCATGTGTACTTTGCATAATTTCAGCACGACCAGTGGGTTTACTAGGTAAAGCGTCCTGTATAATGCTGCCAGTACGGATGCAATACCAAAACTGAACACGTTCTATCGATGACTGCACTGATTTGTAGGCGAAGCTCTCCCGTTCGGACTGTATTCTGAGTTATTTGATGCTTGACATTCGGAGATTCAGCGGCTGGAACCGAGGCGGTCAATGGAAGAAGCAGGAGAGTGGTCCTAGTATTCCTGGAGAAACTTGAGCCCCAGTACAGATGCTCGGCAACGCGACGATCCTTCATGACGGGGGCGGGCGTTGTTGCTGCTCCTTGTTATGGTCACCTTCGCCTTGGTGACCGAACTTCATGATCCGTAAGCTCTGTTAGCCTTGGCTTCCAGCGCTTTCAGAGTTTCCCCTCGCCTGACTCTACTTTCTACAGCATTCAATCTTGCCTCCCATTCCGACCAGCACTCACTTCCAGCCAAGACACCAAGTTCGTACCATCTCTGTATCATAGAGGCACTGCGCAGCCGAAGCTCCGCTATTTCTCGTCCCTGTGAGTCTTGTCGTAGCTCCAACTGTGCGAGCCTGGGGTGTAGTGTGATCATGGAAGCAGAGGACTCTGCTGAGGGTATTGGGGAACCCTTGATTGCGGTTAAGCGCGACGCTGTAGTTGGGTAAGACGTAGCACATGAGCTGATAATGGCAAGTAGTTCAGGCGTCGTCAAAGATGTCGGGACTTCTGCTATACTGGCAGGCTGGAAAAGATCTGGATGGGATCTGTCTGTCGATAGGTTAGTCAAAATACATTAAGCTTGCGTATGCCTTACAGAGCTTCAAGAGATCTTCGACGACGGGCGAGCTCGAAGCTAGCTTAGCCAAACTGTTCTCGACTTTAGCCAGACGCGTCAGTACTGTGCGATCTTTCCCTTCAGCGACCGCCCCCTGTAGAGACTCTTGGGCAGGATCATGGCCCGTTAGGAAGTACTCAATTCTCCGAAGCCGCTGCTCAAGGAGATCTACAGTATCCCTGGCAGTCTGCTCGATATCATCGGTCATTGAGAAGATACGGTGGACAATGATCGAAACAGCAGGAAAAGCCGAAGCTCTTGATCCACGATAGCACGTGATCGCTTGCAGAATCATGGGGAATTTTGACTAAGGTAGGGGGCCTCGGTTCGGTTCGGCTGATCCCGCTATCAGCCTTTTGAACGCCTGACTCCACCTCAGAGTGACAGTTCATCCCAACTGATGTCCATCAATGCGAAGTCATTTCGGAGATTGGGGTTCTGGACAGCCAATTTGTTCGCTCAGATGACGCAGTTGCGATGAGATTGACGGTCCGTACCGGTTATGCAGCTTACAGGCAATCATGCCGGGCGAAACAGCCATTCCACGGGCAACAACCTAGCAGATCAATAGCTAGTCATACTTACGGTCACCATGCCACTGCGCTCTCGGTACTCCCCACGAATGTCGAAGTTTCCTCAGCAGACTATACGGAAAATGCAAGACAAATGGGAGAGGCCATGGCGCGGATGCGAGAACTTCACCAGAAGATCGAAGAGGGCGGGCCGGCTAGAGCCAGGGAGAAGCATATAGCTAGGGGAAAGATGCTGCCGAGGGAGTAAGCGATCGAGCCACGGGCTATCTAGGTAGACGCGACTGACGTCGAAGTCGCATCACTGCCCTTATAGATCTGGGAACGCCTTTCCTGGAGTTGTCATCGCTGGCGGGACAGCAAATGTACCCAGGGGAAGATGTACCAGCCGGTGGCATCATCACTGGAGTTGGCACCGTTCAAGGCGTTTCTTGTGTGATTGTGGCCAACGATAGCACGTAAGTGGCAATGGGACTAAACCGCTGAGCATGGCTGATCCTGTCGACAGAGTCAAAGGAGGCTCATACTACCCTATTACTGTCAAGAAGCATTTACGAGCTCAGGCCATAGCTGAGGAAAATAGTATGAATACATTTGGTACAGATAATTGAACAATACTGAAGCCAATAGGGCTACCATGCATCTACCTCGTGGACTCTGGTGGAGCAAACCTTCCCCACCAAGCAGATGTCTTCCCAGATAAAGAGCATTTTGGTCGCATTTTCTATAATCAAGCAAGAAGTATATCTGTCAATCTATTCGTTTCATCTTAAAGCTAATTTGCCAAGTGAGTTCGAAAGGTATCCCTCAGATATCCATTGTCATGGGCCCTTGTACCGCCGGTGGAGCCTATGTCCCTGCAATGTCCGATGAGTCAATCATCGTAGAAAATCAAGGCACGATTTTCCTCGCAGGCCCTCCTCTCGTCAAAGCCGCCATTGGCGAAGAAGTCACAGCCGAGGAGCTAGGCGGTGGGAAACTACATAGCTCCTTCTCAGGCGTAACCGATTATCTCGCTGTCGACGATGCTCACGCACTCGTTCTCGCTCGAAGATCTATCAGCAACCTCAACTGGCCGGAGCCAGAAACCAAAGAAGTCCCTTTTCAAGAGCCGCTATATGACCCAGAAGAACTCGCTGGCATCGTCGGCACGAACCTCCGTAAGCAAATCCCGGCCCACGAAATCATCGCCAGAATCGTCGACGGCAGTGAGTTCGCAGAGTTCAAAAAAGATTACGGTACCACCCTCGTCACAGGTACTTTCCTCCCCACCCTCTTCCTTTTTACCCCATAGCTGGAAGTCCCCTAACCCGCCGGGCCCCAGGCTTCGCACGTATTCACTCGCAACCCATCGGCATCCTAGCCAACAACGGCATCCTCTTCTCCGAATCCTCCCTCAAAGGCGCGCACTTTATTCAGCTTTGCTGCCAACGTCGTATCCCCTTGCTCTTTCTCCAAAACATCAGCGGCTTCATGGTCGGCGCCGAGGCCGAAAGGGGCGGCATTGCCAAGAACGGTGCGAAGCTGGTCACGGCGGTTGCATGTGCGGAAGTACCAAAGTTCACGGTAGTATTTGGTGCGAGTGCCGGCGCGGGAAATTACGGCATGTGGTACGTCCCTTAAAACCACCCATCCTATCTCACCCCTCTTTTCTACCACACCAACCCAACTAAATCCCCATCCAGCGGGCGCGCCTACTCCCCCCGTTTCCTCTGGACCTGGCCCAGCGCCAAAACCGCCGTTATGGGCTCCACCCAACTCTCCGCCGTCATGGCTGCCGTCGGCAAATCCATTGACCCAGACCTCAAAGCGCGCATCGAGCGCGAGAGCGAGGCCGTGTTTTCGAGCGCAAGATTGTGGGATGATGGCGTGATAGCGCCGGCGCAGACAAGGGCCGTGGTGGCGCAGGGGCTGAGGGCTGCGGCGGGGGGGAGGGGGAGGGAGGGGGAGACGAGGTGGGGGGTTTTTAGGATGTGAGAGGGTGTTGTTGTGAGGAGACTATGGGGAGCGATGGGTGGATGCGAAGAGGAGATGTGGGTTGGGGGCGATGGAGGCCGTCCTTGGGATGTGTGAGTTGAGGGGTTCCACCGGAACACCGACAACAAAGATCACTCCACACTACGGTCTCGACAGCAGACCTCAGACCGAATGGGGACCAGAACAGGCCTCGAGCCGAAGAGAGTGCGTGTCTAGTACCCCCATTGAACACAATGCAGCAGCAGGCCCGTAACTCCTGCCTTTCCACCAAACAAGTTCGAGACCTCACGTTCTTCCCTTTTTTTGCGTCCTCTCCCACCATCCATCCATCGATAATGCCCATCCATCCCTGAGCCCCCCCCCCCCTCCACAATGCAAAATTCTCCGTTGAGTATATAAAAAGTAAATCTAGATAATCGACCCCTTTTTTTTTTTTGGCGGACCTTACTACTAATGAGCGGCGGTCATGACCAAGATCCGAAAATTGGGAAAAGAATCAGGGGTTTTGGCTATGAATCTTGTGCTGAGAGTTCGTTCCTGTTCTCGTGTGTGCTTTCCGTAAATCAATTTGTTTGGCGGTGGCAACGTCTCAATGCTGGTGTTGTTTGGGCCTGCAATTACCGTGATAGTGTCGAGGGGCCCGCTTTGTGGTACAGTAGGTCCGCGAGAGGATCCACAAAGCACCCGTTTGTCCGTTTGGTAGCAGGTAATTCGGATTATCTACCCCCAGCCACGAGGATGTATTTAAATTACCATTAGCAGCCGCAGATCTAAAAGCCACAGATCTACACGGCTCCTCTCCAAGAAGTAACGGCATGTCCCAATAATGCTCCACCAACACCCAGCCTAACCCGACCCGAATGCTCGCTTCTCCCTTTTTCACAGAATTGTACACCGTGGCCTTCTTTCCACCGGCTTCGGCTTCGGCTTCGCCCTCCCCTTTCCCCCCCCAGGCGGCCTCTGCGGTCTGACCCTCGGCCGTCCATTCTCCATATCCTTAACTTGGCCCCGCACGTCCTTGCGGATAATCTGCCTGCAGAGATCCACAAACGCCTCGTCGACATTCGCTCTCCGCCGCGCGCTCGTCTCGTAATAGGGAGCATTGCCCCAGTTTTGGGAGACGCTGAAGGCGCGGGCGCGGGAGACGGCGCGGTCTTCTTCGAGGTCGCATTTGTTGCCGACGATGACGAGGGGGACGGATGCGTCGTCTTTGATGCGGACGATCTGGTCGCGGAGTTCGGCTAGTTCGGTGAGGGAGGAGAGGGAGGTGATGGAGAAGACGAGAAGGAAGCCTTGGCCGGATTTCATGTAGAGTTCTCTGTTGGAAAAAGTGGAGGGATTAGGTAGGTATTGAGATGGTGGGAAGAAGGGTAAGTGTACCTCATAGCCGCTATAGACCGGACGTTGTCAGCTGCGTCTCGCGAGTAAATGAGGTACAGGAGTAGCTTACTAAACTGTTCCGTGCCAGCGGTGTCTAATATCTCTAATATACATTGACGGCCCTGTTTGAAGTCAGTAGGGGCGGATTTCAACAAGGAGCTGTCGGTCACGTACATCGACCTCGATCTGCTTCCTATACGAGTCTTCTATTGTCGGATCGTAGCTTTCTATCCACACATTCTGTACAAATTGCGCTGTCGGTGCAAATCAGCGTCTGCCTCCTTTTCGCTAGACCATCAACACAACGAACCGGTAAGACAGCTTTTCCCAACGCCACCTATTCGGTACTGGTCAGCATATTTCGGCAGGATCGTAGTGTACGAAGCTTACCAGCACCCAGAACTACTATGTGGTACTCCCGCCTAGTTCATCTTGTCAGCTACAACCCAGCGAGCGCTGTTCGGGAGAGCTCTACCTTTGGGACATTGCGTAGGTGTTTTCCCTATCCTTTGCACACCGTATCTTCGGATTCCACTGCTCTTGTTCGCCAAAGAAAGTCTCCCTCAAAGAACCCCAGTTATTTTGTGCGATGAATGAGCTAATGACTCTACGGGCTCGTTCGCCGTTAGTGTCGGATCTGCTACCGGACTATGAATGCTTTGAGATCGATCATCTGCCCCAGAACGCCGAACAGATTGTGGATGAGGCCACCAATACTATTTTATTTGGCAGGAGCGGTCAGGATCGAGTGCAAGGTCAAGTTGTGGGTTGATTGATGTGGCTAGGCGCCATGGCTTGGAATTTGGTGGTAGGCTGTGGTGGATGATGTGGTGGATGGATAAATGTCGGCAGTAAGAAAAGGTTAGGTTAGGTATCTAGGTTTAGGGCTGTTGAAGTTGGTCGATTGGTGCACACCAAATCCAGGCCCAAAGTATCGGGAGAGTGGCACAGCCAATTAGTCGCGCTTAGGTCCGTCCCAAGCACAAAACAAGGCGAGCAATAAGCAATAAGCAATAAGCACCAATCCGGACAGCCTTATTCCTCGACATTCAGCCTATCATCCATTTCTTACACCCACCACTCTCGCGGCTGCCTACATACATCTCCGTCAATTTGACACCCTCGACGTCGTACGGCTCACCACCGGCAGTTCTTCTGTTCGCCGAACCAGACATGGCGCGTATTCTAACTCTACCCGTCGAGGTTCGACTACAGATCTATCAGGATTTGATCATTTATGATCGCCCCTACAAAGACCATCCTTGGGGTGGCCATCTTCTGGCCTCCTGGGCCTACAGGTTCCACCGTGGCATTCTTGGTGTTAATAAACAGATTAATCAAGAGGCAATGGGAATTTTCTATGGTATGAATCAACTACGATTCTATATCAATACCAGGCCTTCGCGAAAAGAAAATGTCCAGGCCTCGATGAGCACTTTGAAAGCCTTTCAGAACTCGCTTTGCTTTCAGTTTGTACAACGCCTCAGCTTCGACATGCACCTGAGCTGTAAGATGAACCGCACCTATTTCGGCAGGACTGGGCAGGTACTGGAAAACATTACAAAAGCTCAGGTCATGTTCGATAAACTCTGTCTTGTTTTGGCCAAAGCACCTAGATTGAGGGAAATTGAAATAGCTTGGAACGACGATATTCCCTATGGTCATTGGGAACTCAAGCGTTTGCTGCTGCGCCCTTTGGGCAGATTGCCTGCCAATTGCGCTATCAAAGTCGATGTAGTAATAGAGTCAGGCTATCTGAAGTCTTGTTCTGATAGGACATTCTTGGACAACCTACAGGAGTCACTGGTGTCGTCCCGACATGGACAATAATAATTTGGTGTAACAATCCTTCCTGTCCAATTGAAGATATGATCGCTCCAGGTTTTTTTGGTTTGTATGATAGGACACGACTTCTCACGGAGCTTTCTTGGGTGAAACAACGGTCCTTACAGGATCAATCTTCATGTCTTCTGTCGAGTTTCAAGATATCATCGAAGCTTTGCATACCTACTTATCTTCATAGGAATACTGTGACAGACATCCTAGTGCAGCATCCACAGTTAAGAATTGAATGTCAACAGATCTGTCATTGAGAGATATCGTTGTTCGGAGTTACGAAGCAATTGCAAGAGCCTTTGGTGTTTCACTGGCTACAAGTCAGCTGCCGATCATCCAAAAATAATACATCATGAGCCTCATTGGTGTCAGTCAGATTGGCCCTTCAAGGACGATGTTCAGCGACTTTCAATAATCACTTCACCCGTGGCTGTCATTTGAACCCCAGCACATCTCCTTGAACATCCAGCAAAAGCTCAGGCGTATCTCTAGGTCCAGGATGTTTCATGGGTTTAAACGCAAGTCATCTAAGAATCACTCTACCTACTTGGAAGTATCATCACTCTCAGGTTTGAATCAACAGAGACGAACAAAGACCACCCCTATCTAGCTCTGAAATGACCAAGATCAGCCGAGACTACGCCGTCGGCCTCCTGCAAATTCCGTTGCTGAGTGCTCTGAAGATTTGTGGGCAGCAGAGAGCAATTTCTGCAAAGACGGTCTGGTGTAGACCCGGACGAAACCGTCGGGGCATAATGTGCCGAGCTCCCAATACCGATGACGTCAACCATCACCATCTGCAAGACAGTCAAGTCTGTTTAGACAAGTTTTGTGACATTGGTAGACCGAACTTCTCCCACTCAGGCCCTGGAACACGATATTGGAAACATTCGTCTCTAAACTACCTTTGTCTAACCTCCCTGGCAAGTGTTCCACCTGATCTATCATAGTCACTCCTCCACATCATTCCGCCAACATGCCGACTCCAGGTGACTATGATGTAACCGGCATTGAGTACTACAGAATTCCGTCCTTCCAATTCGTCTCAGGCGAAACTCTTCCCGTCAATATCGCTTACCGCTCTTACAACCCCTCTTCCGCCAAAAAAGCCTGCATCCCCACCTGCTACGGCGGTCGGATCAACACCACCCTCGCCTTCAATGGCACAGATGGTGCTCTCTCTTCCTATCATATCGTCGTTATTGCCATGTTCGGCAACGGCGAGTCCTCTTCCCCATCCAATACACCCGATTTTCCAAAAAAGCTCGACTACCGCGACTGTGTGCGCGCGCAGTATGAGTTGTTGACAAACCACCTTGGGATCAAGGGGCTAGAAGTTGTGCAGGGATTTTCAATGGGTGGTCAACAAGCCTACTACTGGGCCTGTATGTATCCCGACTTCGTAAAGGATGCAATCGTGACATGCGGTTCTGCGCGCACGAGTCTGCATAACTACACCTTCATCGAAGGCCCAAAAGCTGCTCTAATCAACAGTGTTGACTACGAAGACGGTGCTTTCCGAGCCAAAGGGGTCAAACCAGTCAGGGGTCTCCGAGCTTTTGGAAGAGCATACTGCGCCTGGGCCATGAGCACCGCGTGGTTTCGCCAACGCCTGTTTGAAAAGTCCGGTTATAAAGACTTGGAAGACTTCATCAAAGGGCAATGGGAAGCCTCATTCGAGACATGGGACGCCGAAGATCTGTTGATTTTGGCTCGGATGTGGCAAGCTGGAGACGTGGGTACGACGAGCGAGAGTGGGGATTATACCAAGGCGTTGGAGGGGGTGAAGGCGAGAGTTTTGGTCATGCCGGCAAGGACGGATCAGTACTTCCCACCGGAGGATAACGAGATTGAGATGAAGCATTTGAAGCACGGCACCCTTGCCGTGATTGAGACTGTATGGGGCCATATTGGCGGTGGAGGGGCGAATGAAGAAGATACAACTTGGATGGATCAAAGGATAAAGGAATTCTTGAAGTAATGGTCTGAACTGGAAACCGTTGTTCATCCATGTACAATTCTAGTATACAACCACCTCTAGTACATTGATTTTCAGGATATAACACATTCGATGATGTTTCAACACAAGTCTAGCTTACTGCCTCTACTTTGACTGGGATTGAGGTTATAGTGTTTGACATGATTTAAAGTTTTGGTGTGCGACGAAGCATTCTGATGTGTATCCGACTCCTCTTACCTTTCCCCTCGCATTTTTCAAAACAATCAAACGCTATCCATTCTCTATCGTGAGGGCGGTCTGGCTACTTCCATTGTATTTTCCATGGCACGTCATTCTTAGACAAAAATAACCAAGAAAAACCCCTCACCCACTCCATCCATTTCTCACCACCCACCCCCCCCTTTCCCGCAACCCCCGAGTCCGCTCGCAACGACCGCGAATACCACATCCCCCCGCCTCCGCGATCCCAACCCCTATCATTCGCTTTTTGCACGTCGATATGATGAAGGGGAGGTGGAGCTGGCTTAGGGAGGAGTGAGATGGGAGGGGGTGGTAAGAATAGGGGGGCGGTTCTGGGATTGAAGGGCGAGGGAATGGGTTATAGTGCTGGCGGGGAGGGAACTGGAACAGAATGATCTTTCGCAGTCACTCATGTGGAACCTCTGACTACCGTATCGGTACAAAAGCAGGCTAGAGAATCACTAGATGCATTCTTTCTCGGTCTATCAGCACATGTCTTTCTTGTAGTCAGCACCCCCATCTGAAAAAACTAGTATCAGGTAGATATACATCAACGCCGGACCCTATCGCTCCCCTCATAACCCACGTGTCGACATCACTCGTGACTCATATTCTTTGCAAAATCCTGAACATCGTCGACGCGAGTCCTGGCTATAGCAGTGCGTTTCAGATAACGGATAAGAGAAATCAATATAAGCCTCCTTACCTCTCCTTTCAATCCATGATGTACAAGCCATGGATCACTTCTGCTCAAAGAACCCCTCCACGCGCTCGACCAAATCGCTTTTCTTCCCAGAAGTATGCAGCCCCTTTGCTTGGAGCCAGGACTTGAGAATGGGGACTGTGAGCTAAGAGGATAGTGATGTCAGCATCGCCCTCTGAAATCGCACAGTAATGTCAATCAAGACCACGGAGGCGGTCAAGGAGATCTATTTACCTTTCCAACAGCGTTCTTGTCAAAAGCTTTTTTCATCTCCTTATCATCGATGGCGTCATCCGTCTTGGCCTTCTTCCCCCGGATGGCTAGATCGTCCGCTTCTGGCGCAGCCCGCTTCGCCGGTACTGAGTCGTGCTTATTGGATTTCTGCCACCTTTCATGCTGGTCGTGTAGCTCGTTGCCCCAGTCAATGGCCAAGGGGCCGGCTCGCTTGTCGATCTGCCTGTACTTTGGGATTGTCTTGTCTTCGGGCTTTTCGGGCAGATCTTCGTCGAGGGCCATGGCTTGGAGGATACGATAGTGCCATTGGAGTGCAGGGTTTGGATATTTGGCGGGGAAATATTGAGCTTTTGGTAATTGGAGCATTTCGATCACTGCTCTCATTCGATCGATGAGCGGTCCGGGTGCCTGAATCAATGTCGTTTCTGGATTTTGTCGTATGTCGTCTGCGAAAGGTAAGGGAGTGATCCACAAACCTGGAGGGGTAGTTTGAACGCCGTTGTCATCCATTTTTTCAGCTCCTGGGATGATCGCTGCAATCTGCGGTGTAGCGTTCTTTCTGGCTACAAACCAAGCTACTCCCATTTTCTCATCCTTTAGAAGTTTTTGCTGTAGCGCTGAGAAGACGCGGGTCGACCCCACATAGTCCTCCTCGGATGGATAGATGAAGGTCGAAGGCCTGAGATTGGCCCATATAGGCAGCGTTGAAAGAGGCTTGAATCCTATTATGCGAATACCCGGGTCTCCAAAGTGACGTAACTTCTCGACTTCTTCAGGAGTAAAGGTAATCTGTTCACCGCCAAATTTGTAGGCCTTTCTGATTTCTACCTTTTCCACTGCGCGTGCTGTATCCTCGGCTAATTGGACTGTCACTCCAGTGGCGATTTGCGCTTTCTCTCCACTGACGTCGACATAGCAACTCCGTTTCGGCTCCTGACGTTTAAACATGATGAAGCCTTTTACAGAAATTTTAAAACCTGGACCGATCTCAAGCGGAAGGTTTGAGAACAGAGCTCTCCGTGCAACAGCTTTCGAGTTAATGGAGGACAATAGAGAAGTCAGAAGAGAGATCCCGTCGCCAGTAGAGGAGGGAACGGAGGCGCCTGAAATTGGTGCCGGTGCTTCTGGGTCGGAGGGTGAAGCGTTATAAATGATATCCTAAGTTTCGTCAGCACGCCGAACAGGAGTGTAGGCGAAGCAGATGGTACATCGTAAAATTTGGCTCTATCAAATGCACTATTTGGCCTTGATATAGGAAATAATTCAATGATAACACCCAGGTCATACAAATCCTTAGCTCGGACAGCAGCTGATGATTTCAGTGCTTTATCGTTGGCATGAGGGTCGTCGTCATCCGTGACAATAAAGAGCCGACGTGAAGAGAAATTTGGGGCTTTGGTGGTGAAGATCTGATTAGCACAGAAGAGCACATTTGCCATTGAAACTGGTTCTTTAGATGGCACCAGTAGGTTCTTCGATTCTTCTTCGTCCTCAATCAAGGTTCGAAGGGTTTTCACATCCCCCGCTGTTGGTACATCAAGATCTGTAAGGAGATAGCAATGAGGATACGCAAGTCCTCCTCGGTCGTTGTCATCTCCTTGGAATCTGGACTTCTCTGTGCCGTACAGAAGGACTCCCATCATGTCGTTGGGGTTTGAGATGATGCGCTGTTGCATGAGAGCATAGGCGCACTTCAAGGCTGCTGATGTAGGACTATCTTCATTTGCTTTCTTAGAGTCTGCCGATGGAGGCACTGCAAGCATGGAAGGGCTGACTTCAACCACGAACAATACTGCATCTTTGACAGCTTTGTAGGCCTGGATGGAAAGGAATCAGGACAATGTTGTCATAGAGCTCCCGGCAAAGCTTACAGTTTCATCAAGCTCTTGGTCTTGCTCGTCCCCATCTGCATCTTGGGGCTTCCACTTGTTTTCTTCTGCCATGGTGAAAGATACCGTGATCGTTCGGTAGAGAAATTCAATGTTCAGTGCCTGTCAGCGCAAGTACTTGGTGCATTATGGAGAAGTAGATAGTCCCCAATTACTACAGATCATTCCTATTTATCAGAACGTCGTTGGTAACTGTCAAGGCAGACGTGACCCGCGATTAGGTTTCGCGAAAACACCTGACCCCGCGCACAGGGCTGACAGCGACAGGGATTATCTTGCAGAGGCGTCATTGACGGGCACTTGACCCAATTCGAGCTTGCCCTAACTTTCTTACGGTCTGCGATACCGTTCGACAGAAACATCTATAACTCTGCACCCTTTCTGCTCTATCACATCGGGCCATTTTGATCTGATTCTTAATCTCGCCTACAGCTGGTCCCATGGCTCTCCGAAACCCTACATCCAAGCTCTTGAAATACGCATCCTCGTCCTCTCCCATCTCAGCAAGATGTGCCGCCTCACTATCCGTACATCTACAGCAATCTCGGCCACGGCAGCCATATGAACACACCAGATCCATGGCCACAGTTGTACCGCCAGTCACTCAGGATGCGACATCCTCCAAAGGTCCCACGGCCATGGTCTTCATGAATATGGGGGGCCCATTAAGAACAAAAGATGTTGGAGTTTTCCTTAGCAGGCTATTCGTAGGACTCATCAAACTTCATAGACGAAATCCTCCTTTCCAACTGACTAGCTTCTCTCTTAGGCCGACAAAGATCTCATTCCCCTAGGTCCCTTCCAATCATATCTCGGCCCTATGATATCCCGCCGTCGAACCTCCAAAATTGAGAAACAATACGCCGCGATAGGCGGCGGCTCACCCATCCGCAAATGGTCAGAGTACCAATCCTCAGAGATGTGCAAGATCCTCGATAGGATATCTCCCGAAACCGCGCCCCATAAACCTTACATTGCATTTCGCTATACCGATCCGCTGACAGAAGAGATGTACGCGCAGCTACTAGCAGACGGTTTTGGCGGCGGAAAGGGAGGCCGTGCAGTAGCGTTTACACAATATCCCCAATATTCTTGTTCCACAACCGGCAGTTCGCTGAACGAACTTTGGAAATGGCGGAACCGGCTCGAAGGGAAAGGCACACCCGGCGAATCGAACCCCCGAGGAGCTATTACCTGGAGCGTAATTGACCGCTGGCCTGTGCACCCCGGACTCGTCGAGGCGTTTGCGCAAAACGTCGAAGCTCAATTGGCAACCTACCCCGAGGACCAGCGGAAAGATGTCGTCCTCCTCTTTTCGGCTCACAGTCTCCCCATGAGCGTCGTAAACCGCGGTGACACGTACCCCGCCGAAGTTTCCGCAACCGTATACGCCGTCATGCAGCGCCTGAAATTCTCCAACCCCTACCGCCTGTGCTGGCAATCGCAGGTCGGGCCTTCGAAGTGGCTAGGAGCCCAGACCAGTGACACCGTGCAGAATTACGTGAAAAAGGGGCAGACAAACCTCATACTCATCCCCATAGCTTTCACCAGCGACCACATTGAGACGCTATACGAGCTGGACCAAGAAGTCATCCACGAGGCAGGGCATCCCGGTGTTAAAAGGGCGGAAAGTCTAAACGGGAATCCGATTTTCATCGAGGCGTTGGCAAATGTGGCGGTGCAGCATCTCAGGAGTGGGGAGAGCTGTTCGAGGCAAATGGGGCTGAGGTGTCAGAACTGTACGAGTGAGAGGTGCCTGGAGCAGGTAAGCCACGCTTTCTTTGGCCCTCTAGATTTTACCGTGGCTGACAAATTATTGCAGAAAAAATTCTTTGTGGGACAGGGGAATATGCTGGCTGCAATGTAGATAGATGTATTGCCCTACTTATAAACCTCAATCGTGCTATGAAGTGCGAATAAATATTTAACCAAATGGACACATAGTCATCCATTACCTTAGAGCATGGAAACGGAGCGGGTTGAGTGGTAGCTGGGGTAGTGGATAAGTCATTCGCCGGACCCCACTCCCCGACTTAATGAGGAGATAGCCAGATGAAAGTGACTAGCCTGATTTCAAGACTGGCACAACTGGATGAGAGCGCACAATGCTATAGATAGCTAAACGATTCATAACTCGTGATTATTACCTTCCATACCAAGTACCCAACCTCATGCCTATAGTCCCCCCCCAGAAACACCGCGGCGCCTCGCTCTTCAGACAAACCCCTCAACCCCGATTCCCCAACCACCCCTTCTTCAGCACCCGACTGCCCCTTTTCGTACCGGCAGGCGGTTCAGCGCTCATAGCATCATTGACCTGCTCCCTGCCCTTCCCCTTCTCGTTATTGGCCGCTCCCACGCCGGTGCCAAAGTCGTGCACGCTCTGGCCTGGGGCCCAGACCCCGAGATCGGGCTGGGTGGCTGCCGGGGTGGCTCCTTGGGCGGCTTTGCGGTGGCGGTAGCGGCGGTGGAGGAGCCAGAAGCCGAGGGCGACGAGGGAGAGGCCGATGAAGAGGACGATTAGCATTACTACCCAGCGCCAGTGGGTTGACATCCTGGATGAGTTGTAGATTAGCTTTATGTGAGGGCAGCTTGGGGGGGTTTTGTACCATCCTGGCTGCGGGCCACTTGGTGTCGCCGTTTCGTTCACTCCGGTCAATCCGGCACTCGAAGTTGCGGCTGCTGTGGCAGAAATACTCGTTGAAGGCGTCGTTGTAGTAGGCGCTGGCTGCTGTCCTCCTTGCGGAGCTCCGGGCTTACACAGCCCTTGAAACCAATTCTGTATTGTAGTCATATCTGCTGGCGGGCATGATGGGCAAAGGGGTGTCGGCCCCCCATACAGCGGCTGGAGAAACGTCGATTGACAAAAACAAGACTGATAGATGCCTTGATTCGTAACCGGAGCCGCAGGAGGGACACAACCTCCCTGCGCTTGAATAAGAACCGGACATTGCTGAGCGCAGGCAGGCAGAGTTGACGAGATAAGAGTTTGAGCGAATGTCACGTCGACCAGAAGTGCGAAAAGAGCGATAGCTAGGATATGGAACATGTTGGAGTAAGCTGTAAATGAAGTCATGATTGACGAGAACCCAACGAGTGGAGGTTGAGATGATGATGGTTCATCTAGAAACGAGTGATGGAGTGGAAATGCTTTGGGTGAGGTTGCATTTGGGCTGTCGAGAAAATACGAGGCGGAGAAGCCATTGAGCTTCCTACAAGGCTGAGCTAGGATCCTTAGCGTTGATGCCTGTCCGCTTGCTGTTTAGAGTAAGGTCGGCACGTTGGGTTGTACTTTAATTAGCGAGAACAACTTTCCATCTCTCTACCATAATCTGCTCACCTTCTCTTTCTTCGATATCTTTTGTAATGTATATATGTGATAATAGAGCCGTCAATGTCATCAAAAATCGGAAGTAAGATTAATCCAATGCACAGTGTCACTAGAAATTCTGACGGTGTTAGCAGACTTGGTTAAAGCCTATTATTTACTGCACAGTGTCAGTGGATTCATCCTTTTGTCTTTTTGGTTGAGAGTTTGATCCTCATTGAAGCTGTTTGTTTTTGTTATCTTTCTGAGCTACTTTCAAGGCTTTCTGGGAATGAATAAATTCAAATTTGCTACTGTGGTGATATTGCACTAAATGTTTCCTTTGAGTGGGTAGAGCGCCATGGACAAGGTTGTTTCGGGAGCAATGGAGTACATAGTGGTTATTTGCAGTTTTGGGTATCTAGAAGCAAGCGATCCAGGTACAGCGAGATGTCGAATACACCTTAGGACGCATGGATACATCTTGAATGCGCGCCAGAGGAAGCTCTCCTATCCTCCGAAACACCAACATACCTGTCCATCTGAGCTTCAAGAATTCGAAACTCAAGGTTTAGTGGTGCATCATGTGCCAGATGCATAATCTTGAATTGACTTTCGAGTATCCTGTGGTGTCACACCGGTACCCGCATCTCAGCTTCGCGATGATGCTTCTTTCGATGGTCAACTGCACCTGAGTAAGGTATACTCATTATCTGCGAGACTGACCCCCCAAAAATTATTGGTTTAAACATCATTCTGTCTAAAATCCCACCAAGCCGTGTCGGGTTTCGGCAAAGAAGAAATAAGAGCCAAGCCAACTGTTAGACCAACTGGCATTTGTGGTATGGGCAGTCAAGATTAATCAGTTCTCTATAATTCCACCATCCAATTCTTCTTATCGCATAAGCTTTGGAACCAAACCAGCGTCGGTAAGATTAAGCACTTGTGAGAGCAAAGCAGGATCATTTAATTTCAATCATCAGCAATTTCAATGGATGCATGCCAAAAATTGCTGCACTTGGTCGAAAACATAGGATGACTTGTCTTGAAGTTCCTTGTCAGGGGGCCGTTAAAGAAAAAGGTTACCAGTGTGTTTAGTTAATGTGCAGGTGGAAGTTCTTTATGAGGTAAAGCTTGTCCTATATCATTGTTTGCTTTCTGCTGTTCCTTTCTTCAGCTTTGCTATTGTTGTGGATCTCGAGTGTTTCCGTTCTAAATACGTCTTCGTATCTGGTTCTTCTGATGAATTAAATGATAAACTTATCCTTATTAAATTCCGATTAAATTTCTACGAAATAAGATGATGTAACTATTCATGGTAATGCAAAGCTTTCAGATTATTACAATCGTGTCGTGAGTAGGAAGCATGCCAGACGTTTGTTGCCAAGGTATAATTTTTCGTACAAGTAGCTAAGCTTTTGTCTTAACAATTTTATAGGTATTTGAGAATTAACTTAGCAGTATCTAAGACAAATCGCACAGCTATGCTTCAATACTAAACCCACCATCAAGCGCAACGAAGTTCAGGTCAGATCCGGCGTTCAGGTGAAAGCGAAACGAGAAACAGGGCTTCATCCCGAACGGTCAAGGTACTCAAAATGGTTTTGGGGATCATAGATTATGATCAGCCCACGGTCTGTTATTCGACCCATCATGGATGATAGTCCACCACGATGACGCTCCGCCGGGTGCTTTAAAACTCGCGAGGGGATCGTTGCCGTCACTGCCTGGCGGAGGTTTAGGGAGAGGCTTTGATTTGGGCGGAGGGGGCGGAGGTTGGGTTTTTTGGTTACGGGTCCAGCCGTAGGTGACGTCTAGATGTGTAGTTGATTAGCAGTGGGGTTTTCAATGCAACGAACGGGCGGCAATAAGGTTTCTCCGCGGGGTCGAATCTTCTATGGAGGAACAAGAGTTGGAGCGGCACATACCCAAAGCGTAATACATGAGGCTTTCTGGATTGAGAACGGCAACATCAGGGTCGCTGACTGCAAGGGCGAGGCAGTTATCTTGGCCATAGCGTTCGGCATAGTGAGGATCGTTGCTTTGACCTGTGGAGAAGGGGATGACAAAGGTGTAGTGGAAGAGCTTTACGCGGCATGTAAGTATTTCGCTTTTATTGGGGTGATTATGAGACGTCGTGCATACCTCATGGATTAGTATGGCTGCTCTGCTCTCGAGTGTCGTTATAGCTCCCGTGCCTGTGCCGGGTTGAGGAGGTACCACGGCTGATGATGGTGGCAACGACCAGTATGCCCGGAAAATCGACATAGCTTGGGATTGGGCCGTCGTTACGAACGCTTGAACATCACCACCTTGGGTGTTGGCGTTCGCATTCTGAATGAAATAGAGGTTAGATGAGTCTGAAGCAGCGATTTTTGAAGCAGTGTCCAGATGAAGCTTACACTGGCGAAGACATCCAGTGTACGGGTATTACTTGGACTGTACAGGTCTACAATGTTTTGATAACCGTCTAAATAAAAGGGTCAGAAGTTCAATGGCAGCACTGAGATGTGTATTGACCACTCACGTAGAATAGGAGCAACGTGAGCAGCTGTGGCTCCGGGTCCAAACCATCGTATAAATTCAGGCGTCGACTCGACACCAGTCTGGCTCAGAATCTGGCTTGCCGAGAAAGCTAATGCGATGGCACCTTCCACGTCTGTGCGGAAAAGATCCTCGAGCTGTTGTTGGGTATAACCAGGGAATTCAAGATCCTCAAAGTCATGTAGGTTGAGATTAACGTTTCGCTTGCTGATTTCCACATGTCGAGATGTGGGGAGAACATGGCCGAGAGCGCTGAAGGTCGAGCTCAGGAGGAACAAGGACCCGAAAAGAGCCTTATACATCATGTTGAAGATATAAAGTCGCCAGAAATAGTATAGATGGAACAGCGGATCCGTGTGCTGGGGAAGCTCATTTTATAAAGTGCGGCCATGTTATAGTAAAGTCGAAAGCTTCGCCTTCTTACAAACCACAAGTGTGCTTCAGTGAACCAAACGAGAAAATAGCCGGAACTGTGACCGTAGAGCCCGTAGTAGCTCAGGGGCAGTGCGTCAAAGAATAATAGGGTTTCTCACAGATAAAAATACGAGGCTTCCCCTGTTGCAATGCCCGGGGTTTGTAAGCGGTCAGATTGGGGGAAACATGGTGTGCAAGACTTCCATTCCATTTTCAAGGACTCCTATAATTGTGATTCTCAGAAAAGAAGATGAGAATAAGGGGCGATAAGGACAAGCATGAGTAGCATGGCAAGGTAAGCGGATTAGTCGACCTGTCTCATTCTTCGGAGAATGACGATCCGAGATCTAAGGAGTACGGAACATGTCAGATGAATGGTGGGGCAGTACGGAAACAAGATGCTGACACAGCTGTTTGTATAGAAACATAATCGGGGACTCAAACAGGAAACCTTAGCGAAGGTCATGGGTGCACAGTAAGTTGTTGGGTAAGGGACAGCGAAGACACGGAAGTCTAGGTACTAGATAGACATCGTGATCGCAACTCATACCTATTGTATTAAGGTACCGGTAGTATGCAAGATAGATTGTTTTAGCGAAAAGTAGGGGAAATTACTTCGAAAGGTAATTCAGCGTCTTCAAAATCTTATCAATCAACTTTATTACATCTCGATAGTTTATATAAAATTTTCATAAAGCGTTATATAACATGAAACTATTTTTAAGATGCAATGAGATCAATGTTGATGAGTTTTAGAAAATTACGAAGACACCGAATCAACTTTAATTTCGCTAAGAAAATCTACCCACAACCGCGTGCGCGGCTGACAAAGCGGGCCGGCGCTAAGGTATCGTCGTCTCCTGCTAGGCTGCTTGTATCTGACTGTACTCGTGTTAGTAACAGGTGCATTGCACATAGAGATGGAGCAGATACATCCTAAACAAATACATTGCCATTGCAGTGGTGGCGGTAGCATTTCGGTGCTGATCCTCAACCAATCATTGTCAAAGCTCGCTCACTCAGAGCAACAAACGCTGCTTTCTTGCCCTCGACTCTCTATTAGACACATATGATTGGGGCTACGATCTGTTGTTTTTTCGTTTTGTCTGACTTTGCTCGATCAGCAGCTAGCACTTTGCCAGAGCTCCGTTGTCGACTTTGCCACGTTCCGCATCTGATATGTCTGACCTTTTACCTTACGTACTGCGGCGTTATTCTTCTTTGTCAAAGCTTTAGCATTACGTTACATCTGCTCGCCTCTGTTTATTCATGAGCTATATCGGGCTTCCGCCAGCTTTGTAAGCCGGTCTTTCGTGGCCGGTCGCGAACTCCATCTATAAACCTCCCCATTTGTCATTGTTAAAATACAGCTCAACCCACCGATATCTGAATTTTCCATCAAATCCGTTCTCGTATATCTCTCCTATGGCTCTCAAATATACGTCTATCGTCTTTGCCTACTGCTGCCATTTGGTCGCCAGCCAGACAGCCACCTCATGGTCCCCTTCTACTTCTGTTCCTGCCGCAATTTCGAAAATAGGACTCGTGGCAGCATGTTCAGGTACAGCAGCGCCACCCAACGGAGCTGGAACTATCCCCCAGAACCTGTTCGGTGGTATACAAGCCGACCTCAATAACCAGAATTCGGAGATTTCTCAGATGATCCAAGCCACTTGCGACAAAGGATACGCAAGCAAACATCAGCAGTACGGCTCCTGTAATGGAGACGTCTGTACATTCGCCGCCTCGACCCCCGAATACACTGCATCATACACCACCAATACCTTCAGTGGTCATCTTGATTTCTGCCTTGGGGCTCCCGTACGTCGTTGGATAAAACCTCTCCGCTCTCGGCTTGCTCAGGCTGCTGACTTACAACTGAATTATAGTTCTTCATAGCCCAGCGCTGTGGTGTAGCCTCGGGAAATTCCGCTAGCCCAGTGGGCGGCTCGTACGCCAGCAACTTCAACGGCGGGGGCAGCCAAAACTTCCAAAGTTACACATTCGCCATCAAGCCATCCAACCTACCCTTCCCGCAATGCACAGGCGATCAATTCCAGACCAACGAGCAGGCAAACGTCCTTCTAGCAATACAATCGATCTGCGCCGCCGACGCTTGCCAACTGCCTGGAGAACAGTTCGGTTGTGACAGGAACATCACCCAGGCTGATTACGTGATTCAGGCACATCGTCAGAACTACGGCACAAACGACTTTTCAAATTGCGCTACGGCCATGGTGAGCAAAAAATATCCTTTTACCTCGCTGCTTTGGAAATGTTCAGCTTGGTGAAAAACGTTAGAGCACGTTAGCTAACAGTGATTTAGAAATCGATTGTAGGAAATTGTTACGAAAAAAGCCAGGGAGGCGGCATGTGGGCTTTGCAGGGTCAGGCGTCGCAGGAATACTATGCACTTTCCTTCCAGCCTCCACGCCCTGCTCCACTCAGTAAGCGCGAACTATGAATCGAGTTGCGGCTGCGAATGTGAAGGGCTTGAAAGCAAGGTATGGTGCATTTAGTGGTTGAGTAATTGGGAGGAGAAGAGATCGCAGGAGCGATATCTGCGTGTAGGGGCTCCGAAATGTTCGTTGAATTACGACATAGCTGGCAGTGGAAACCTCGTGACATGTACATCCTTCCAAACTGCATGTACGCTTTTCATCTTTGACATATACAGTATCCTTTCGAAATGGGGAGAGTGAGAATTTGTAACCCGCGAACCTCAGGTTCTCATCAAGAGGAGATAATAAGTATTGCCACGAATTTCAGCGGTATCCCCTATGAGAACATCGAAGCCAATAAAAGAACGGTACACGGTTATTGTATGTCTTTTGACTGCACTGTATTGCTCCACCAATTGATCCGTTATGCCACTTTAAATGTTTTGCATTCCGAACATAACCCTAACCCTGACATCTGCCAATGCGCGTGTAGGTAATATTTGCCGCCCTCTACTTCCCAATGCCTCTCCCCTCAATTCTTGAATTAACTTGCCTGCCGTCGCAGATCCTGGAAGCTTCTCTCGGTCAGCGTTAGATGTACTCCGTATATTTCCTGTTTGCCTTTTTTGCGATGATATTGTACGCGCTGATGGCAACTTTCTTCAATCTGTCTTACATGAGCGCTGATGCACATGCACGACCCCAATTGGGGGCGAAGCCTGGTCAGGTCCCTTACCTTGGATCCTTTGCCACCAGCTACGCTCCAGGGACGACATAGAGGCAATGAGCTGATCGCATCCCACAACATCGGTGCGGAGTCTGTCCCAGTATCGAATGTAACTCGATTGTCGCATCATCGAGACTGTTGTGCCATAATCTCCTGCGGTTGGACGAAGAGAAGAGATCGTAGCAATGGTGTTCTCGCGGCTTCGTCAACATATGCCCTGGTCTTCTCGAGATTTCTAGGAGAAGCTCGCTCAGCTCAGAGAGACCTTCCCAGACGAGATGCCCGAGTAGCTAAACCAGGCCCTCAAGGATGTGAAGGGTGACTACCTTGAAGCTGTCCAAAGCCTCAATGCTACGCAAACCCAGAGGAGCACCAGTCTCATGCAATTTAGCCCGAGGAAGCTTCAAAGACCTGCGCATAGACAGTATATAGATCCTCATCCGAGTTTCGAACTCAATAATGTCAATATGCATCCGAATCATCAGTATGCGCCTTCCCTCCGGAATAATTGGAATCAACATTATCCTGGTCACGCTCCTTCTCAGTATCAGCCTGCTTTGGCACCTTTCCCACCTCATCCAGGGTACATGAACCCTCAGCAATAATATTCTGCTTCTCAGTACGTTCGATCAGCGCCTCCAACATACATTCTGCAACCGAACGCCCCATTGCCCCTACCACAGTTTCCTTCTGCTCTTTAAGCACCGCAGCATCAGCCAATATTCCCGTGGACACCGAATCAACCACCGGTGCCCACGTACGAGAATATAAACCGCAGCGCAGTGCCTCTCTACGAGCTCCCTCCGCCAGATCTGATGAACTATGATATGAGTTACATGCCAGGTCTCCGGATGCAACCGCAATGGAACAGATCCACGGAGGACAGACATTGGAATCAGGTAAGGCGAGATAGATATGCTGCTTTGAGGGGGGATTGGGAAGAGGACAGTGATCCGTGCACAATTATGTGAGCTGGGACATGAGACTTGAATAGTGATTGACCTTCGAAGAGCTAGCAACTAGACAGGTTTTTAGGACTGTCGTTCTTCATAACAAATTTATTGCAGCTTCATATACATAGCACTGCGTAGAAGAATCGTACAGTGGTAAACTGGGTTGATTGTGGCTGTATGCAGAACCTGGGCCGGATTTTGCGATTTGTCGATAACATTAGCAAAAGTGGGTGAAGTTCTTGATAATTTAACAATGCACAAAAGTCGGTAGATTTATTTGTTCAATCGTACCAAGAAAAAAAAATTGTATAAGGAATGGTAGAGAAAACAAAGTCATTGTCTTTCGTAACAGGGAAACCGGAATCAATGACGTGTCCAATCTTTACCTCCTCGAAACAGGGATTTCGATACCGAAAGCTACCGGAGAAGATTGGGTTCTGACTGAATCTAAGATGCATCAATACTCGCTGCGATGCAAAACCGGATCGCCATCACCTTCAATTCGTACCAAGATGCTCGGATTCCCAGGACGTTCGTCGTTTGGGTATAGAAGCCTCGAAGGTTGTCGGTGGTGATACTAAAAGGATCTGGCTTTCGCGAAGAGGGCCTGTTGCTCCTAAGCTTGCTAATCCAGTCTTTGACTGGATTCAGGGGGTCGTTCTAGACCCCTATACCTACGTCTGGCCTGCAGATAGGCTGCCATCTGGCGGGCTCCATTATGTTACGAGAATTCGTGGTAGATATCACAGCAGCTTGAGGCAACAGATCCTTGAACTTGCCGGATTCAGGGGGTAGGGAACTTCGTATAGTGATAGCTTCAGTCGGCATTGAGATCTTCGTGTTGATGCCTTGCTATCTTCAAAAAAGACTAGCAACTTATGAAGACTTCGGTTGAGCTGTACAGTCTGTATGCAGAACCAAACGCCGCCGGGTGAGACATTTAGCAGGAATTACAACGTAGCAGAGGACACCCGTCGCAACATGAGTGCAAACGAACCAGAGACTATAGGCGAGGTACCTCCACTCTAGGACGTAACGCTCTATTCGCTGCCTCCGTCTCGTACTACCACAAAGGAGAGTTACTCCTTTAAGACAACCCTACGACGTACCAGAAGCTTATGTCAATGTGCATATTAAGGAGCCTCCCAGACGCGCTGAACCACTAAAGGGATAGAAGAAGGAGACATAGAAGCAATTTAAGAAAAGTCAGCACTACTTAGAACACGTTACAGCTGAGACATACGACGTATGTAGAAGTACAACTAAAAGTGAACTCGATAACATCACCATTCTATACGAAGGAAATCGTTCCCAGGTACCTTGAGGAACTCCAAAATATCAAACAAAAACGGGGGTATCAAGAGGATTTTTTTAGGAGGACAACGATCCAAGCCACGATACGTACTTGTATCTCAACTACGCTCACTTATACATATATAAAAAGCGAAATCTAGACCCTTGTATATCTTACTTAGTCGCCAGATCCTAATCCTATGGAAGCTGTATGAAATATCCTAAAACAGAAGATTCGTAAGTTGGAAAAGAAGGATAAGGAAGATTTGACGGATAACATTCTTCAAGCTTGGGCGGAGATTTCTCTGGAGGAAGTTTAGGCGTGTGCTAAGAAAGTATCTGAAAGGTGTACTTGACTATACGAATGTAGTAAATGTATTAGGACGGCACTGTTGCAGTGTGGTATAGCATGTGTAGATAAAAATGTATGAGCTTGGAGTTGATTTTCGGTGTTCCTGCGCGGGTAGATTTAGGGCTGAAAAAGGCCGGTGATTTAGCTTTGATTTTTTGCGGTAATTATAATATTCCATACTAGACTACATTTTATTATGAAAAGGTCAATTGGCCGGGGTAGCGTACGTTCCAACGTGAATGCCCTTTATTTGCTTAGCTGATTATTCTCCAGTCAATCGGTAGAGCGTGTGGCTCTTATGTCCAATAAGGCACTTCAAGGTCGCGGGTTAGCCCCGCCTTCGGCTCCAATTTTTTCAATCTTCTTTTTCGCATTTTTACCACTTTTTAGTTATTTCAGGGCTGGAGTCGTGAACGACCAACGCCGCCGTAATGAGTGCACCGTAGCGATCCTGTTCTATAAATGTAAAAATGGTAGAAACGGGATTCATGGCTGTGAAACAGTAGCTGCAGGAGGACACTGACAGGGACCTGTTCTCAGCATCTTGGGCGGGAGTGGGTTTACCTTAGGTGTGGTTTGCAATCTCCCTTCCCCTATACCTTAGGGCGTGGTATATGGAGTCAGGGTTTTCAGCTCCTTTCCCCTTCCGCAATTTCCTACTGTAGTTCCACCATATATACATTATAAATCCTCCTTTGACATTTCTTACACCAATAAATTCTTAACGAGTACGTAGGTAGGATTGTGGCCGCTCCTCAGCCATGATTCTCGGCTTCTTGCTAGCAATCTAAATCGTCTACCGTTATACTAATGTACCTTGCTTTGCTCTCGTACTTCTGCGGTAAATACTCTTCTCCAAGGTCTTTATCAGCTTTCTCTCTTTCCTGGCTTCAGTAGACATTTCGGAAGCCCAGAATGGCAGCGGTACGCCCGTGGCTTGGCATTTTAACACCACGAATCCCCTGGGGCCGGATGGACCGTGGTCTGCACTCGACATTCGAATCGGTTGGCCTCCCAAAAATGTATCCGTATACCCAGGACGAAGCCAAGCAACCCTCGTCGTTTCGAAAGCTATTTGCGAGCGCCAAGGCTCCAATTGCTCGAATCCCGGCGTTAGATTTTATGACAAGAACCCCGTAAAGAATTTGACATCAAACGAGCTCGACATCCGTTCAGATAGCATCCCAGGGTGGAATGACAACCTGATGGATCCTTTACGCTTAAATGGATCGGTAACGCATACACTCGAACGGATAACCATATCTCTCGAAGGTGGCGAGGAACAGTACTTGGATAACCTTACTTTCTTAGTTAGTGATGGAATGACGGTCGACTTTGCAGGAGGAATCCAAACCTCGCTTGACACAGGAATTCTCTCGTTGGCTTCCAAGCGGACCGATGAACCTAATATCTCTACATCCTTTAGAGGTGCTTCTGTAGAGACGTACACGCCTTTAGCATTCCTTGGCGCTCACGGGGGAAGTGATGTTCCCATCTCTGCGTCATGGGGCCTACATGTGGGCTCAGCGCGACACAATATCCCCGGGTCTTTGTACTTTGGCGGCTATGACGAAGCGCGAATTCTGGAGACTCCAGGAATCTTCAATAGCACAGTCATCCTCCTTACGAATGTCTCCATCAACAGTACCATCGCAGCATCCCAAAGCTCAAATAACCTTCTGAACCCCACCGACACATCGTCTTCCAATTTTAACGTTTCAGTCGTACCGGAGCCCGCTGTCCCATACCTCTACCTTCCCCCAGCCGTTTGCACATCTCTCGCCTTCCACCTCCCATTGAATTTCAACTCCGACCTCCAACTCTATACCTGAAACCTTGGTCACACATCGTTATCGATCCTTCTCTCGTCTCTCTCCAACCTACGATTCACCTTCGAAAACAGTTCTAATGCGTCCACCACCATCGCCATCCCTTTGGCTCTTCTCAATCTAACCTTAACTCCTCCTCTGGTCAAAACTCCAACACCCTAATTTCCTTGCAGACCCTACATACCCAAGTTACCCGGTGGCACCGTTTCCGGAAGCGCCCAATACTATCTCGGTCATACATTTCTGCAAGGTGCATTCATTGGCCAGATTTGGGATACAGGAAGCTACTTCCTCGCACAGGCGCCCGGACCAAGTCTGCCTCAGTCCCGGGTCGTCATCATCGAGCCTAATGACACAGCCATCTCGGCTACGATTGATGCTCCAGTGTGGGAAGATACATGAAAGGATATCTTGAGTAAAGATGGAATAGGGCAAGCAAATTCTTCTTCTTCGCAAAATAGCTCGCCCCATACATCGGCGTCTACAGCGACAAATTCCGGTCCCGGATCCGGTTACAGTCTCTCGAGGAAAGCTGAGGCAGGGATAGGTGTCGCTTGTGCGATCTTTGGCCTGGCTGCTATTTCAATTGCAGTGGCTTGGGTGCAGCGCAGGAGATCACAGCGGAGAAATGGGCAGAGGTTTGGACAGAAGGATTCGGGGGAGGCTTGGAAGAAACCAGAATTGGACGCATATACGCCTGTGTTGATTGGAGAGATGGAGGGATCTGGACATCTTCATAAATTGCGAACAGAAAATCGATTTGAGATAGAGGGTGTTGAATGTAGACAGATTCATGAAGTCCAAGCGGATCGTCGCCTTGAGATACAAGGTGTCGGAGTTAGAAAAGAGCTACGACGAAAGCCAATGGACTAGCGAAAGGCATCAACCGGCAAGCGACAGATTTTGAAACGCTACCGGAAGTCCAACGAGCAGCAGCATCGTTCTGAGACGCCCGGTATCGACCCTAGCAAAGCGATAAGATGCCAAGATGAAGCTCGTGATCCACAAAGAGAAATGTCCAGAAAGAACGCACTATATCCAACTGATGGGCTACCGTATTCGTAGCAGACGAGGGTACAGCGAAACGCCTATTCCAGAGACTGACTGCTTCTCATACAGAAGGAGTGTACTCTATCAGTATCTTCTGTATCATAACGAAGAGTATCCGGTGTCAAGCGCTAGTGCTTCCTCAGGTCGACACGGCCCAGTCCCCATCGCTTTGGATTCAGTTCGGCTTCGGCTTACGAACAACTTTGCTGGAATACAAGGTCATGTGGGGGCATACTGATATGTATATTGGTTGTTGCTGTTAGGAGGCTATCTAGGAGGTGGAAGGCACGAAGGTGAAAACTCTACTAGCGGGCCCCAGCCCTACCAGCCCTACTCGTATGCACGGGGTTTCCGCGCACACTGGGTTTCCGCGCACTCTAACTAGAAAGGTTAGTTACAGATAGTATCCCGGGGCAC